>OHLA01000595.1_pt1 | contig 14456 bp, 10 predicted proteins | sample 1568961 | NCBI WGS metagenome assembly OHLA01 (sample SAMEA3879530, study PRJEB24766) | human gut metagenome | biome: human-associated habitat; feature: feces | place: USA | collected 1985/1987
CTGCGCAGCGGACTGACCACCGGAACATGTGCCGCCGCTGCCGCCGTAGCCGCCACCTGGGATGTATTCAATATCTACTTCAAAAAGCGTCCTACGGAATTTCCGGTAGTTCTTCCCAACGGAGAAACCATCCAGGTTCCCGTAGAGCCTCAGCACCATATTCCCCACTCCGACCTTCTGGAAAACGGTGACGGCATGTTCGAGACAAGCGCTACCGTCATCAAGGATGCCGGCGACGACCCGGACATCACCAACGGGATGAAAGTTGTGGCCAATATAGCCATACCTTTCCGCATAGACGACCCGCTGCCGGAAGACACTCCCCAGGACGACTACAACATCATCGTCTGCGGCGGCGAAGGTGTAGGTGTCGTCACCATGCCCGGTCTGGGACTTGAGCTCGGTAGCTCTGCCATCAACGACACCCCACGCGAAATGATAAAGAAGAACGTCAAGCTATGGCTTGAACGCCTCCATATTGCCAAACAGCCCAATCCTATTCTCATTACCATCTCCATCCCCGGTGGAGAAGAAATAGCCAAACGCACCTTCAATCCCCGCCTCGGTATCGAAGGAGGCATTTCCATTATCGGGACCTCCGGCATCGTGAAGCCATTCTCCTCGGAAGCCTTCGTCAATTCCATCCGGAAGTCCATGGAAGTGGCAAAGGCAACCCAGAGCCCTCGTATCGTCATCAGCTCCGGCGCAAAGAGCGAACGTTTCATCAAGGCGTATTATCCCGACCTCCCCACCCAGGCTTTCGTGCATTACGGCAACTTTATCGGCGAAACCTTGAAAATAGCAGCCGAAGAGCAAGTACCGCACGTCACCCTCGGCGTGATGATGGGAAAGGCCGTGAAACTGGCCGAAGGCAATCTGGATACCCACAGCAAGAAAGTGACCATGAATAAGGAATTCATTCAAGACCTGGCACGCCAGACGGGATGCAGCGAAGAAACACTTGCCGCCATCGGACAGATGAACCTGGCGCGCGAACTCTGGGACATCATTCCCGAAGAGCTGCTGGAAAAGTTTGGCAAGGCACTGATTGAGCTCTGTCACCGGCACTGTGCCCCCTTACTGCCCAATGGCGAACTAACAATATTACTCATAACCGAAAACGGAAAAATTTACTCATGAAGAAGAAGATAATCATTACCGTCTGTATGGCAATGACCGTACTGACCGGTCTGGCACAAAGCCCGCTGTCCTTTCATGCAAAAGCTGGAATCGGTACCTCCCATTTTCATGGAAAACACTCCAGTAGTGACACCCAAATAGCTTACAAAGCTGGTGTCGGTGCAGAATATGTCCTCAACAAGACCTGGGTGCTGCAATCCGCATTGGAATTCGTGTCCATCGGCGGTAAAGACGAGATAAGCCACATCGGCAAAGCCAAAATGCATGAACTGTATCTGCAAATCCCCCTCATGATAGCGGCCCGCCTCCATCTGGGCAAGGATTATCATGCCTCGCTGAGTGTCGGCCCTTATGCGGCCATAGGTGTGGCAGGCAAGACTTCCGGTGAGACTTACGATTATAGCAGCAGTATGCAGGGAGGATACCAGTTCAAGATAGACACTTTCGGCAGTATGGTAGACGGGAAAATGGGTAACAACCGTTTCGATGCAGGTATTGCCCTGGGACTTACTTTTGAATACAGAAGATTCATCATCGGTGCAGAGACACAAGTGGGACTGGTAAAAGTCAATGAGCAGATAAACCAGATGATAGGTCATTCGGAAGAAGGAGGATATTTTCCCAAGAACTTCGCCGCATTCTTTACGCTGGGGTACCGGTTCTGGTAAGGGAACATTTTGCCATACAGAGTTGTTTAGTATACAAACAGATACTCAACAATATAAACTGAATAATATGGCAAAAAGAATTCCTATCCTGCTGGCAGCAATGACAGCCCTCACCTTCGCCCCTCAAACAGCAGAGGCATGTACCGGTATCACCCTGACGGCCAAAGACAATGCGCACGTCGTAGCCCGCACCATCGAATGGGGAGGCAGTGAGCTGAACAGCCAGTACGTCATCGTACCGCGCGGTTATTCGCAACAATCACTGACACCCGGAGGCAGTCTGTCCGGCATGGAGTTCACCTCACGCTATGGCTACGTAGGCCTGGCAGTGGAGCAAAAGGAGTTCGTGGCCGAAGGTCTGAATGAAGCCGGGCTCTCCGCCGGGCTGTTCTACTTTCCCGGATATGGCAAATATGAGGAGTATGACCCCACACGAAAAGCGTCGAGCATAGCCGATTTACAATTGGTATCATGGCTGTTGGGAAGCTTTTCTACTGTGGACGAGGTAAAGGAGGCTATTGAAAATGTAACGGTCATAGCCATTGACCCACGCGCCTCCACCGTACATTGGCGGATTGCAGACAAGACCGGCCGCCAACTGGTATTGGAGTTCATCGACGGACAGCCCCGTTTCTATGAAAACAAACTGGGAGTATTGACAAACTCCCCCGGCTTTGACTGGCAGATGACCAACTTAAACAATTATGTGAACCTCTACCCGGGCAGTGCCGAAAGCAAATCGCTGGGCAATGTGACTATAGCCCCTTTCGGTTCGGGAAGCGGCTTTTTGGGAATTCCGGGAGATGTGACTCCCCCTTCCCGCTTTATCCGTGCCGCTTTCTACCAGACTTCTACACCACCACAGAATACCGCACAGGAAACCGTTCTCCAATGTTTTCAGATACTGAATAACTTTGATATACCCGTAGGCATCGAGTTTCCCCTCGGCCAGGTTCCTGCCAATATTCCAAGTGCCACCCAATGGACATCGGCCACAGATATGACAAACGGTATCATCTACTATCGCACCATGTACAACAGTACAATCAGAAGCATTGATTTGAGACAGATAGACTTCGGGCGCATCGAGTACCATGCAGCTCCCCTCGATAAAGTGAAGCGGCAACCGATAGCTCCCGTGAAAATTGAATAGGGACGCAGAAACTTCAAGATTGCCGCTGTTGCAGTTGTTCCGCCTCCTTCCTCTTCATCTCCGCCAGCACCCCGCAGGTCAATGGAATGGCGAGGAAGAAGGTCAGCATGTCCGACGCCGCCTGGCACATTTCCACCCCTTTCAGTCCTAAGAAATAAGGAAGAATGAAGATGAGGGGGATGAAGAACAGCCCTTGACGGGCAGAGGAAAGTATCGTAGCGCGTACGGGCTTGCGGATAGTCTGCAGCATCATGTTGCTGACCACAATCCATGCACCCAACGGATAGGTGATGAACTGCCAGCGCAATGCTGCCGCACCGGTAGCTACAACAGCAGGGTCTCCCTTGCGGAAGATGGAGACAATCTCCTCGGCATATCCCATACCTGCCACCGCACAAACCAGCAAAAAGAAAAAGCCTACCTTCACACAGAACCAGAATCCTTGGCGCACTCTGGCATACAGCCCGGCACCATAATTGAATCCGCATACCGGTTGGAAGCCTTGCCCGAAACCAATTAGGAAAGCATTGATAAACATAGAGATACGCGTCACAATGGACATCCCTGCAATAGCTGCGTCACCATATGCACCGGCCGCCACGTTCAGCAAAATGGTTGCCACGCTTGCCAGTCCCTGCCGGGTGAGTGACGGAGTTCCACCCCCAATAATTTCCTTGATGAAAGCCAGTGTAGGCGTAAAGTTTCTGTAACGTATACGTATATTTCCTCCTCTGCGCCCCATATATAGCAAAAGGATGAAACTACATATCTGGCTGACTACTGTGGCAAGTGCGGCACCGGATATGCCCATATCGCATACAAAAATCAGGATAGGGTCGAGCACCACGTTGATGACCGCCCCACTCACAATCCCCACCATGGCATACGCCGCATTACCTTGAAAACGTATTTGGTTATTCAGCACCAATGAGGCGGTCATAAAAGGAGTACCCAGCAGAATGATTCCCAAATAGCGCTCCGTATACGGAAGAATAGTAGGCGTCGACCCCAAAGCAAGGGAAAGCGGTGTAAGGAACAGCAATCCCAGCACAGCCAGAGCCGCTCCGATAAACAAGGCAAAAAAGAAGCCGGTGGATGCCATCTTCTCGGCACTCTCCGTTTCCTGCGCCCCCAACTTACGGGAGATGTAGTTCCCCGAACCATGACCGAAGAAGAATCCCACAGCCTGGATAATGGACATCACAGAAAACACGATACCTACGGCAGCCGTAGACTGGGTATTTATTTTACCCACAAAATAGGTATCTGCCATGTTGTAGAAGGACGTCACCAGCATGCTGATGATGGTCGGCACAGCCAATGACGTAATCAGCCGGGGGACCGGAGTCGTCGTTAAGTGGACATAATTATCCTTTGCGGAATGGTGCATCATAGGGAATGGAATGACAAGACTATTTGCAGCAATTTCTCAATGGAGTACACTGTTACCGGCTCCTTGCCCGGTCGATGGAATACGAAGCTGCCGTCTCCCTTCAAATCTCCGGTTTCGATATAAATCTCCGATTCAACATTCCGGTTTGCCAGAATCCCGTTTCTCTGGAGTGCCTTGCGCACCATGGCATACTTCTGCCCGTGGCCCGCCAAGCGTATCCGGGAGGTATATTCATTGGCTACCCTGAACAGTCCCGTTTCCAAATCAAAGGCAATACCCTTACGGGCAAAGAAGTTGCTCAGGCTGCCGTTCAACGAAAGGTCCTCGGGCGTACCGATAGTTACGCCGTTCACCTTGTCCATCAGCCATATTTTGTCCGCTATCTGCAGGGCCAGTTCCAGGTCGTGAGTAGAAAGGAAAATCGTCTTGTCCGTTTGCCGGCTGAGCTGGTGAAGCAGTTGCATCATCTCTACTTTACTGGGAAAATCAAGGAAAGCTGTCGGTTCATCCAGATAGATGACGGGAGTTTCCTGGGCGAGCGCCTTGGCTATCATCACCTTCTGCCGTTCACCGTCACTCAGCGTATGCACCATGCGGTGTGCCAGATGGGGAATGCCTACCAGGGCGATGGATTTGTCCACCACAGTCTTGTCCTCTTTCGAAAGAGTTCCCCAGAAACCGGTGTAGGGGCTACGCCCCAGACCTATCAGTTCTACGACGGACATATTGCGTATATCGCACTTCTCCGTCAGCACCACACTAATGACGCGCGAAAGCTGCTTGTCGGTATAGTTCCCAATCTCTTTTCCTTCAATAAATATGTTTCCGCCAAGTTTCGGCTGGAAGGCAGACAACGTACGAAGCAGCGTGGACTTCCCCACTCCATTAGCTCCCAACAAGCAAGTCAGCTCACCACTGTTGATTCCGGCGCAAATGCCGTCTGCCACCACTTTCACATCCCCCTTGCCGGGGTAACCGATGGAAAGATTCTCTATATGTATGGTTTCCTTATTCATTCAATTCTCCTTTCCGTTTTCTAAAAAGTACAGAAGCCACTACCGGCGCACCTACCAGTGCCGTCACCGAGTTGACCGGCAAAGCTCCCTCAAAGCCGGGCATACGGGCTATCAGATTGCAGACCAATGCCAGGGAAGCGCCTACCAGCAATGTGGCAGGCATCAACACCCGATGGTCCGAAGAGTGGAAGATGGCACGGCACAGATGGGGAACCGCCAATCCGATAAACATAATCGGACCGCAATAGGCCGTTACAATAGCCACCAGCACACCGGAGCATGAGATAACCAGCAGGCGTGCCCGCTTGATGTTCAGTCCCAGATTGCGTGCATAGCCATCGCCCAGCAGCAACAGATTCATCGTCTTTATCAGCAGGAAGGACAACGGAAGCAGCACAGCCATGATGCAGACAAACAGCACCATCTGGTCGCCCGAAACACGGGCAAAGCTACCCAATCCCCAAATGACATATGCACGTATATCTTCCTCCACACTGAAATATTTCAATACGCCGATGACGGCACTTGCCACATAGCCTATCATCACACCGATTATCAGCAGCGTCACGTTGCCCTTCACCTTCTGGGAGACATAGACAATGAGCGCCATCACAGCCAGCGCACCGATAATGGCGGCAACCGACAAGGCAACCTCGCCCATATACCCCAAACGGCTCAATGCCACACCGCCCATCGCCCCGGACAGCAATACCACACAAGCCACACCCAGGCTGGCACCTGAACTGATGCCCAATACCGAAGGCCCTGCCAGCGGATTGCGGAACACCGTCTGCATCTGCAGACCGCTGACTGACAGCCCTGCTCCCGCCACCAATGCCGTCAACGCTTGGGGCACGCGGGACTTCCAGATAATATTCTGCCAAATAACGGATTCATCCGTATTTCCCCACAATATGTTCCACACGGAGCGCAGAGGAATGTGAACCGACCCCAAAAGCAGGTTCAGCAGGAAAAAAAGAAAGATAGATGCCAGTGTCAGCAACATCAACGGAAGTACGGGTCTTTTTATCATTTCAGCAGTTCGTAGTAAGTCGGTTTATAGTCAGGCAACAAATCGGGATGGAAAGCATGTATCAAGTCTTCCAATACAATTTCGGGCTGCATGGGCATACTTTCGTAGAAGGGTTTCTCACGCATGTTGCAGTATACCACTCCCTTCTCACGGAACGCACGGAAGTCGGCATAACGCGGGTCGAGGGACTTCAAGGCATCATACGTGAACGTCCCGTCATAGCTGTTGACAATGCGCCAATAGTCGGCACTCTCCGCCTGGCTATATACGGTTTCAAAATCCAGCGTGACACCTCCCGAACGGGGATCGTCTTTCAAGAAATAATCCGCACCGGCATCACGGAACAGTTCGGCAAGAAAGCTCTTTCCTCCCACTGCATACCAGTTGCCACCCCGTATCTCGCCGCTGAATACCACCGGACGCTTCTTCACGTTGGCAGCCAGCTCCTTCAATTCGTTATAGCGCTTCTCTATCGCAGCAAACTTTTCATTCGCCTCCACTTCCTGGCCTATAAACATGCCGATGAATTTTATCCATTCAGCCTGCCCCAACGGGGTCATCTCCTTGTACCCCAAATGGGGAACCAGTGGAATACCGATTTCCCGCATGGCATCATATCCACCCCGCTTGAAAGGAGAGATAAAGATAACATCCGGATTCATGCTCATTATCACTTCATTATCAAAGTTCCCTTCGATACCAATCTTCACGGTCTCGCCGGACTTCAAACGGTCGTTCATCTCCTTGTTGAAGAGATGGCGCGTACTGGTGATGCCCACCACATAATCGCAGGCATCCAGACGGATGAAGTTGGAAAGTTGCAGGGATGTCATACACATGACGTGCTCTACCGGCGTTTCAATCACCGTATAGTCGCTCGGTATGCCGACAGGCTTTATGCCTTTCGGTACCAGCGCATAGTGGAAAGTGCTGCTACTTTCTTTTTGAGGGTCGTGTATATCCACCAGACGGACATGGTGCGGAAGATATTTCACCGTATAGCCTTTGGCATAGCACAGTACAATGGTAGCTGCCGTGTCTGTCGTAACCGGAGAATAGCCCGTTTCGGAAGAAGATTCGGTAGTAGTCTGTCTTGATTTTAAGCCGCAAGAGGTTACGCATAAAATGCACAGCAGTGCAATGCCTATGGCAGATATCCGGGTCATGACTATTGGGGTTTATAGAATTCGGGCACAATATTCGTCATTTTTGGGGAGATACGCAAATGCTCTTCCTGCAAATTGACGGATATTGTGCCTAAATAATCTTTAAAAGCCCATCAAGTCATTCAGTGCTTCACTCATGCTGGGATGTGTAAAGACAAAATCACGGAGGAAGGTATATTCCTGCCCGGTCTTCATAGCCATTGCCACCAGGTTGATGACTTCACTCGATTCCGGCCCAAACAACGTGCAGCCCAAAATCTTGTCCGTATCGGCATCTACCACTACCTTGAAGAGTCCGTTCGTATCGCCCAAAGTCCTGGCACGCGGAATGGCGGCTACCGGCAGCTTGTTGACCTTTATATTCAATCCCTTCTTGCGTGCTTCCGCTTCGCTCAGCCCGATGCGTGAAAGCGGCGGGTCGATGAATACCGAATAGCTCACCGGGTCACGGTCGGACACCTTGCGTTCTCCCGCCCCGAAAAGGTCTTCGCGCAGAATGCGGTAATCATCCAAAGAAATGTAGGTAAACTGCAAACCGCCCTTTACATCACCGATAGCATGTATCTTGGGGTTGGTAGTCTGCAAATAGTCGTCCACCACAATGGCACCGCGCTCATTCACCTCTACACCTGCCGCCGCCAGATTCAAGCCAGCCGTATTCGGACGCCGGCCGGTAGCCAGCAGGATGGCATCTGCGTGTAACTGATGTTCCTCTCCCGTGACCGCATCCCGGTAAATGACGTCAGAGTCTTTCACGGACTGCACGCGTGCATTCAGCCTGAAAACGATTCCTTTCTGTTCCAATACCTCCCGGACACTGTCCGCAATGTCCCGGTCCTCCCGGGATATCAGTTCGGAAGAGCCCTCGAGCACCGTGACTTGCGAACCGAATGAAACATACATGGAAGCAAATTCTAGTCCGATGTATCCCCCACCTACAATGACGAGCTGTGCCGGCAGCTCAGTCAGTTCCATAATGGAGGTGCTGGTATATACCCGTGGGTTACCTTGTATCCCCTCTATCGGTGGAATGACGGTTTCGGCACCCGTATTGATGAATATCCGGGGAGCTTGCAATTGTAATGTCCCTTCCGCCATCCCAACTTCCACCACATCCGGACCTGCAAAGGAGCCGATACCCGTATAGACCGTTATATGAGGATTGTCGGCCAGATTGTGATAGTTCTTCTGACGCAGGAAAGAGACGACCTCTTCCTTCCTTGCAATGGACTGACGATAGTATGCCTTCTTGACCTCCCAAGAAGCGTCTTTGTCCGCATGCTTTGCCGCATGCACCAATGTTTTTGTGGGAATGCAACCGATATTGATACATGTCCCTCCGTACATCTTTTCCGAACGCTCCACTACGGCAACGTCCAGCTTCCGTTTTGCCAACTCGGCAGCCAATGTCTTTCCGCCTTTGCCGAATCCGATGATAATGACATCATACTGTTTCATACGTCTATTTCCTTAATTGGTTCAATACTCTTTTTGCACTGTCAGACAGTACGACAATGGCACCGGCAAGAATGGCCGTATCCTTGATGACCAAGCGCCCTGCCCCCGTCAGCAACGGAAAGCCGTGCTCCCCGCTTCCCAAGTCGGGCACCCACACCTCAGGGGTTGTCACCAGGAAAGAGAGGGTACCTATTGTCATGACAATGGCCAGTGCAGCTCCCGCCAGTCCGATTTTCGGAGAGAATATCCCCAGAAATGTCAGAATGCCGATGGTCATAATCAGAATGCCCAGACCGTGAGAGAAACCATACGTATTGTTCTCCACGTGCCACTGATGTTTCGCCTCATTGAACTCGCCCTCTTTCAGCTTATACTCCTTGTACTCCGGGGCACTCTTTGTATAAAAGAAGCTCATGAACGGGCTGTTCGCCACAAAAGGGACAATCCCTTCAGCCTCATAATTCCAGAATTTCAACCCACCAATCCATACGAAAATAACCAGGATGGCTACACGGATCAAATTAACACCCAACTTTTGAGTGGAAGCGGCCAGCGTCAACGCAGCCATAAACAAGTTTTGCAATTTCGTTTTCATCTTTGTTCTACTTTTTAAATGGTTTCAGTAATATGACTTGATTTTTGTTTTTGCAAAGTTCCTTGTTTTCCGCCACGTACGAAATGGCAATTATTCCGCAACAGTTGGCAATTCTTCCCGTTTCACTCTTTTCCGGTAGCCCGAGACACTCTCGCCGGTCATTTTCTTGAAAAAACGGCTGAACGCGGACAAGTCTTCGAAGCCCAGAATGGAGCTGATTTCCTTGGCACTCTTGCGGGTATACAGCAGCAGCCTCATGGCTTCTGCCTCAATGCGCTCATGAATCACCCGTAAAGGAGAAGGCAACCCACAGGCCGAGAACAGATTGGAAAGTGTCTTGGGAGAACGGCAAAGAATATCGGCATAATCCTGCACCTGCTTCTTCTCCTTGAAGTGCCGGTCCACCAGCACATAATACTGCCGGATGATGTCAAACGTCTTTTCCTTCTCCTGCCCCACCCCGAAAAGCTGGCGCGCAATGCGTGTGCAGGTAATGATGAAACGTTTCAAGACAATGCGCAGCATCTCCTCCTGCAGATTGTCATGAATGACCGACTCCTGCCGGAAAATGCGGACTATGTCATGCAGGTTGGAAGACTGCCCGGCAGAAAGCGCCAGTCTCATCACCCTGGAAGAGCCATAAAAAAGGAGTCCGTTGCAAGAGACCTCGTTGTCATGTCCATAGATGCAATAAAAATTGCTGTTGAATACAAACGTCAGGTATTCACCGTCCACCTCTTTTACCTCCAGGTGATGCAACGGGGTCAAGGTCACGATTTCATCCTTTTCCAGGCGCATGGGGATATGGTCTATTTCCAGAGTCAGCGTACCGCTCTGTACCCAAATGAATTTATACAGAGTCTTGTCACGTTGCAGCGACGCACGCTCATGGTAGCTGGAAGTCATGGCTATGTTGCCATTCAAGCGGGTGTTCAGTTGATAATCCATAAAAAACAGATTGTTTTAGTAAATAACAAAGATAGCGAATATCTTGTTTGCTACTGATTATTTCCCCACTTTTGTAGCCGTTTTGCTGTTCTTTAATTTTTAACCTTTAATGTCTTCATGCAAATGTTCCCCGTCATATTTGTATCTCTCGGTCCCGGCGAACCGGAACTGATTACCGTAAAAGGCTTGAAAGCCCTGCAGACAGCCGACTGTATATTCTGTCCCGAGACACTGGCCAAAGATGGAAACAGAGTTTCACGCGCAGCCGACATCCTATTGCAACTCGACATTCCGGAAAACACGGTGTACCGCTTTCCACTCCCCATGAGCAAACAGCGCGAAAAAGCCCTGAGCGCCTACGACGAGGTCTATATGGAGAGCTCCACCCTCCGGCAACAAGGAAAGAAGGTCTGTATCGTTGCCGAAGGAGATGCCGGATTCTACTCTTCCATACATTATGTATATGACAAACTGCAGGCAGACGGCATCCCCGTGAAGCACATCCCCGGTATCCCCGCCTTCATTGCCGCCGGCGCACTGGGCGGGCTCCATGTGGCCAGCCAGGAAGAGCGGCTGACGGTGATACCCGGCATTACTACGACAGAAGAGATAGAGAAACTGACAAGCGAAAACAGTGCGGTTGTCATCATGAAGCTGTCCAGATGCACCGATGAGATTCACCGCTGCATCCGCCTGCATCCCGAATACCGGTATCACTATTTTGAGAATGTAGGCACTCCGGAAGAGAAGTATATCAATGACAGCAAGCGGATAGCGACCATCCGCTTCCCCTATTTTTCCCTGCTTATCATTCGTACAGAGACCTTTTGAGCCCGATTTAATACAATTTCGCACGCCATAGGCATTATTTTAATGAAAATGGGTTACCTTTGCGCCGTTGAAATATAAAAAAGATAAGAACATGAAGAAAGTCGTTTTTTATATGATGCTGCTGGTTATGAGCATCGGTTATGCCTATGCACAAGGAAAGGCAGACATCAAATTCGAACAGACCACCCACAACTTCGGCACATTCTCCGAAAACAGTCCTGTGGTCAGCTACACCTTTAAGTTTACGAACGTAGGCGATGCTCCGCTTGTCATCCATCAGGCTGTAGCTTCCTGCGGATGTACCGTTCCCGAATATTCACAAGAACCGATAGCACCGGGAAAGACTGGAACAGTGAAAGTAACTTATAATGGAACCGGAAGATACCCCGGACACTTCAAGAAATCCATTACCCTGCGCACCAATGCCAAAACGGAAATCATGCGATTATTTATCGAAGGGGACATGACCGCTAAAGATGCCAAATAAGCATTTTACCATACAGAATTAAGGAGATTTTTTTAAATCTCCTTTTTTTTTGCTTTCTTTGAAGTCTATTAAAGAAAAACATAAAACTACAAAACCTATGAAACAAGAAGAAGAACCTATTACCGGACTACCGGAAAATGCGTTCCGTGAATTGAAACCGGGAGAAGTGTACAACCCTCTGATGAGCCCGGATAAGAAGTATTCAGAAGTAAATGCCTGGTCGGTGACATGGGGTATTCTGATGGCCATCCTCTTTTCGGCCGCAGCCGCCTATCTGGGGCTGAAGGTGGGGCAAGTATTCGAAGCCGCCATCCCCATCGCCATCATTGCCGTCGGCGTATCGGGTGCCGCCAAACGCAAAAACGCATTGGGCGAAAACGTCATTATCCAGTCTATCGGTGCCAGCTCGGGCGTCATCGTGGCAGGTGCCATCTTCACCCTTCCGGCACTCTATATTCTCCAAGAAACCTATCCGAAAGAAATCACCGTCACCTTTGCACAAGTCTTTATCAGTTCCCTGCTGGGAGGTGTGCTGGGTATTCTTTTCCTTATCCCCTTCCGCAAATATTTCGTCAAGGAGATGCACGGCAAGTACCCCTTCCCGGAGGCGACGGCCACGACCGAAGTGCTCGTATCGGGCGAAAAAGGCGGCAATCAGGCCAAGCTGCTGGCCGTAGCCGGACTGGTGGGCGGTCTGTACGACTTCGCAGCGAGCACCTTCGGCCTCTGGACGGAGGAGATCTCGACCCGCATGACGGCTTGGGGCACCCTCTGCGCCGATAAGTTCAAAACCCTGCTCAAAGTCAATACGAGTGCTGCGGTGCTCGGCCTGGGCTACATCATCGGACTGAAATATTCGGCCATCATCGCCGCCGGTTCGTTCCTGATCTGGCTGCTCGTCGTTCCGGTGGTCGGTTCGACCGCCACGGGCGCAGGCATGTCCCCTGAAGAGCTATACCAGACCTTCGGTCGTCCGCTGGGTATCGGCGGAATCGCCATGGCCGGGCTTATCGGCATCATCCGTCAGAGCGGCATCATCAAACAGGCGATGGGGCTCGCCGTCAGCGAGTTTTCAGGCAAGAAAAAAGCCGAAACGAACGTACCGCGCACCCAGCGCGACCTGACCATGCGCACGATTCTCACTACGTTGATCGCGGCGCTCGCCACCACCTTCTTCTTTTTCCAGTTCGGCATTCTGGGCAACTGGGGGCAGACGGCCGTGGCGCTGCTGATCGTCTTCGTCATCTCGTTCCTTTTCACGACGGTCGCAGCCAACGCCATCGCCATCGTCGGCAGCAACCCCGTTTCGGGTATGACCCTCATGACGCTGATCCTCGCGTCGCTGGTACTCGTAAGCATCGGCCTGAACGGTACGGCCGGCATGACCGCCGCACTGATCATCGGCGGCGTGGTCTGCACGGCCCTCTCGACCGCCGGCGGCTTCATCACCGACCTGAAGATCGGCTACTGGATCGGCACCACGCCGAAAAAACAGGAGAGCTGGAAATTCCTCGGCGTCTTCGTTTCGGCCGCTACCGTCGCAGGCGTGATGATTATTCTGAACAAAACCTACGGCTTCGGCCCCGGCAGCCCGCTGGAAGCTCCGCAGGCCAATGCCATGGCCGCCGTGATCCAACCCCTGATGCAGGGCGGAACGGCTCCCTGGGTACTCTATTTCTGCGGCGCAGTCCTCGCGCTGGTACTCACCGGCATCGGTATTCCGGCCCTTCCGTTCGCACTGGGCATGTTCCTGCCCCTGCAGCTCAATCTTCCGCTGCTGATCGGCGGTCTGATCGCCTGGTTCGTATCGACCCGATCGAAAGATCAGGCGCTCAACAAGGCACGTATGAGCCAGGGTACGCTCATCGCGTCGGGCTTCATCGCAGGCGGCGCCCTGATGGGCGTAGTGGGAGCGATCCTGAAATTCGCCGACGTGGACTGGAAACTCACGCAGTGGAACAGTTCGAACGCAGCCTCGTGGGTAGGTCTGGGCATGTATCTGGCGCTTATCATCTATTTCGCCGTACATTCGCTCCGCGCTAAAAAGGAAGAATAAAAAATCAACGATATATACTATGGAACTCAAAGACAGATTTCTGAAATACGTTTCGTTCGACACCCAGAGCGACGAGTCGAGCGAAACTTTCCCCTCGACCGCGAAACAGCGGGTGCTGCTCGATTATCTGGCCGAAGAGATGAAGGCCCTGGGCCTCACCGAGGTCACGGTGGACAAGTACGGCTACGCCATGGGTACGATCCCCGCGACGCCCGGCTGCGAAAAAGCCCCCGTCATCGGATTCATCGCCCACGTGGACACCGCACCCGATATGAGCGGCGCCGACGTGAAACCGCACGTCATAGAGAATTACGACGGCAAGGACATCCGGCTGAACGCCGGCGTGACGATGAAAGTCGCGGACTTTCCGGAGCTGAGCTTCTTCAAGGGACATACGCTGATCCACACGGACGGCACGACGCTGCTGGGCGCCGACGACAAGGCGGGCGTGGCGGAGATCATGACCGCTGCGGAATATCTGCTCGCACATCCGGAGCTCCGGCACGGTAAGA
>OHLA01000601.1_pt1 | contig 14386 bp, 9 predicted proteins | sample 1568961 | NCBI WGS metagenome assembly OHLA01 (sample SAMEA3879530, study PRJEB24766) | human gut metagenome | biome: human-associated habitat; feature: feces | place: USA | collected 1985/1987
AAAAACAAATGCCGCCTTCGGCGTCGCTTGTTTTTCTTTCGTGCTCATTATATCACATCTTACCTTTCAGGTAAAACAATAGAATCCATGCTCGGCAACCATCTGCCCCTGCGCCGAGTGCGCATCCTCGCGGAGCATTTTGATCGTATAGAAGCGAAGTTTTCTATACGATCAAAAAGGGCTGTCGCACTAACGTGCGACAGCCCCATAGGATTCAGAAATGATATGAATTTAAAACAGTCATGGATGCTGCAGGGATTCACTGACCGAATTTCTTCATCAAAACCGGCATGAAGATACCGCCCTGTACGCTTCTCCCCATGAAGTGACAGTATTCGCCGGTTACGGTCTCGTACCAGTCAGAGAAAGGCACTCTGGTTGCGGTGGTTTCCAGATAGTGCGCAACCGGTGCGATCAGCGCCTGCGCCTCCTCGTCGGTCTTTGCCATCGATGCACACCATAATATCCAGTCGCTCTTGGTGTAATCCTTTCTGCTGTCCAGAGGCGTACCGTACTCGTTGGTCTTCTTGACATAGTATTTCAGCTCTTTCTCGTAAACTTCATCCGAGAACAGCTTGCTGCCAAAGAATTTATCCCATACAAGGTTGTATTTTAAGCTCCAGGTATCCGCATTACCGAAGGCCAGCACATAGTGGTCGTCTGCAATTGCGCGCTTCTCCCAGTCTTTTGCCATTTCAGCAGCCTTTGCATGATATTCTTCCGCTTCTTCTGTCCTGCCGAGCTGAGCTGCCAGACGCGCATAGGCCTCTATGCCCATGATCGCTTTTGCAGACAGATTTACATTGTGGGACAGATGTCCTGCAAAGTCGTCGGTGCACAACTGTTCGCCGGGGTCTGCACCGAATTTGACCAGATACTGTGTCCACTGCTTTAAAACAGCCATGTGAGGCTCTGCAAATAAAGCGTTTCCATCCAGCTTGCAGACAGCTGCCGTCATCAGCAGCATGTTACCACATTCCTCAACGGGCATCTGATATCTGAACTCGAAAATATCGGTTCCTGCAGGATACTGGTAGAACGGAGGGAAGATATCGTCGTTCCAGCCGGAGAACCACAGGTCGCCCTTCTTGCCGTTTAAGCCGTAAACCTGTCCCCATGCGTAAGGGTAACGTCCAACGTCGTGCGGTGCGAAGTCAAATTCCCAGGAATCGCAGGCAGCAAATTGAAATACCGGACGCAGCATGCCTTTGACATATTCGGTGTTGAACAGTAAGAACAGGGGAACAGAAGGATAACTTACATCAACCGTACCGATACAGCCGTTGGAGTCGTTTTCCTTGGACAGGAAAATGATATTGCCGTCTTCGTCAGTGATCAGCTTGTGCGCTGCGATGGCATGACGGTAGCTCATGTTGCACAGGAATGCGTATTTCTCGCCGCCAACCGCATAAGCTTCTTTTTCTACCTTTTCATCGACTGCTGCCGCATGCTTTAACGTCTCGTCGTGATCCGCAAACGCTGCGCCGATTGCATCCAGAATGGTTGCATAGGTGTTGGTCCAGTATGCCTTGCGCCACTGTCCGAAGTAGTTGATGGAAAGCAGATCATCATATGCCAAAATCATGCCGGCCTTGTCGTCATCCAGAGGCAGTCTGCAGATCAGCTTTTCATTTGCGGCATCGTAGGTGCATACTGCGCCTTTCTCTGAGGAGGCCACATAAACATAACCCCAGTCGATCGTTACATGGTCGCCGCTGCCGCCCAGAGGCTTCTGTGCTGCTCTGCCCATCTGTGCGTAGTTATATGCGGGCGCGTCGTTTTTTTCCGGACGTCTTGCGTTGCAGCCGATCAACTTCGCCTGCTTCTGACTTACCAGATCAGAGGCTACGACAAAGTCCACCCTTACGTCGCAGTTTTCTTTCTTTTCTACTGCGTAGTCGATATAGGTACAGGGTCTGGAAACCAGCGTCAGGTCATCCAGAAGCAAAGGGGAAGTAAACTTCACATTCAGGATGATTTTTTCATTTTCAAAGGTGTAGGTGGTGGAGGTCGCAGTTACGTCCACGCCGGTCTGACCGATCGTCTCGTGGAACTCCTTGTCGCCAAGAAAGCTGTAAACGACGCCATCCACATTGACATAGCCTCTCAGCTGCTGGCGAATCTGGCTCCAGTGCACAGGATCCTTGTCATACAGATGATCCGCGCCGGACCAGATAGAAAAATAAGGGTCGTGTGTGACTAACGGAATGCTTGCTGCTCTTGTTACTTTCATACGAAACTCTCCTTTTGGTTTTTTGCTGTATTCCTATCGTACTGACCTTTATCTTACGCAAAATCTGGCAATCCCGCACTAAGTATTATCACAGCAGTTTTGATAGGAGGGTTTGATTTTGTGGATATCGTTGGGGTGAGCGTAAAAGAAAGCAGATTTTGCAATGAAGTCTCTGCGCCGAGTGCGCATCCTCGTAGCGCGTTTTTATTTCATAGGACGCATTTTCCTATGAAATGATGTCGGGGTCAAAAGCCCCCGACCTTGATGCCTACGGATTGTTCCGTGCTGCGCACTCCCACAATCCTGCCCGATAGTCGCATATCGTGGGATTATCATCCCACTTTTATGCTCCTATCTGGGCGGGTCAAGAGGTCTTTCACCCACCTATGAGCAAGCTCATGTGGGCTTAGACCTTTTGACCCTGGCATCATAAAATAAAAAACCGTACATTCATTATAGAATGTACGGTCCTTTTTTGTAAAGATGAAATACGCTGTCAGGCAGCGGATAGCATCGAAGATGGTACGTGTGAGCTTATTTGTCGCTTAAAAGCTCCTTCGCACTGGTCAGCAGTCCCGCCATGTTCTGAATTTCGGACGGAATGATGATCTTTGTAGACTTGCCGTCCGCAACCTTTTCCAGAGCCTCCAGACTCTTTAAACGAAGTACAGAATCATCCGCTCCTGCATCCTTGATGAAACGCAGACCGTTTGCAGTCGCCTGCTGGACTTTCAGGATTGCTTCCGCTTCACCTTCTGCCTCACGGATCATCTTTTCTTTCTCTGCTTCTGCGCGCAGGATTGCAGACTGCTTTTCTGCCTCTGCTTCCAGAATTGCGGATTCCTTTTTACCTTCTGCTACCAGGATGGTAGATTTCTTTTCACCTTCGGCACGCAGGATCGCTTCACGGCGTTCACGCTCTGCCTTCATCTGCTTCTCCATCGCATCCTGAATTGCTGCGGGAGGAATGATGTTCTTTAATTCGACACGGTTTACCTTGATGCCCCAGGGATCGGTTGCGATATCCAGGGATGCACGCATCTTGGCATTGATCGTTTCACGGGAGGTCAGGGTCTGATCCAGTTCCAGGTCTCCGATGATGTTACGCAGGGTTGTCGCGGTCAGGTTTTCAATCGCCATGATCGGATTTTCAACTCCGTAGGTAAACAGCTTGGGATCTGTGATCTGGAAAAAGACAACGGTATCGATCCGCATCGTAACGTTATCCTTTGTGATAACGGGCTGAGGCGGGAAATCCGCTACCTGTTCCTTTAACAGTACGCGCTTTGCAACTTTATCGACAATCGGCACTTTAAAGTGAAGACCAACGCTCCAGGTATCCTGGTATGCGCCGAGACGTTCTACGACATAAGCCTGCGCCTGCGGTACGATCTTGATGCAGGACGCTACAATTGCAATTGCAAGAATTAAAATAATGAGTATTACCAATCCACCTATCATAATTACCCTCATTTCCGCGGTCTTACCGCATGTTGTCAGCAGTCTCTCTGCTGTTTGTTACAGGTTCTTCTGTTTCGATCTCGTCCGGAACAACGATCAGCTTCACGCCGTCGATCTTTTTTACAATGACGACGGTACCCTCTTCAATCGTCCCCTCAGTTTCCTGAGATCTTGCTGACCACTCCATGCCTTTGAGCGTAACCTGTCCGCAGCTGTGCAGGTTATCAATCCTGCCGGTCACGATACCGCGTTCCCCAAGCATGCTGTCCACATTGGTCTTCGCCCTTCCAACATTGAAATAGCGCATGGCAACCGGTCTTGTAAAAACAAGCATCAGCACGGACACTACCAAAAACAGGATGACCTGCACCAGAACCGGCGCACCACAGGCAGCTGCAATCGTCGCAACAAGAGCTCCGGCTGCAAACCAGATTGTCGTCAGCCCCATCGTCGCAAGCTCAATCAGCACAAGTAAAATCAACAGAGCCAGCCAGGCAAATACTTCCGTCATGTAACTCCTCCTTTCCTGTGACTTATGACTATCATACTACAAAAATCATGCCCCGTCTACCAAAATACATGATGTCCGATCACAATACCTTCCCTGCTTCCTGCCCGTCTAAAATGCGTTGCCGTTCCAACCGGGGTGCTTCCCGCCATCGCTTCCTGTGCCGCCTGCAGGCAGCTTGCCTTGATCTTTCCACTTGCGACAACGCGTCCAACCTGTCCGCTTCCCGCCGGTGTAAACTGTCCCGAAGCATAGATAACTCCCTTAACCGTATTCGGATAAGCGCCGCTTCTGACCCGATTCATCACGACTGCGCCGACAGCTACCTGTCCTTCGTAGGGCTCTTCTCCCGCTTCACACTGAATGAGCGCCGCCAAAAGCACGCTGTCGTCCGCAGCCAGTGCAGCAGCCTTGTTCGCTTCCTTTTCCGCCTGCGCTGCCTTTTCCTTCTTCTGTTTCTGTGCGGCAACTTCTTTTTCCGCCTGCAGTCTCGCCGTTTCCGCTTCCTCGCGCGCTTTTACCTGCTCAACCGTCTCTCCGTAATCGATTTCAAAATCAACCTGGACATATTCCGAAGACACATATCCGGTCTTTCCGCCGTAATTGATCGCAACCCAGTCCGCCGTGATTTCCTGATCCTCGCTGAAACGGATCTGCTCTTCATCCACGACCTCATACTTTGCACCTTCTTCCAGCAGATCATAAATCGCAGCATCTCCTGAAGGTTCTTTCCGGATTCTCAAAGCGCCTGTTTTGGTCGTTGCCACAATCCGTCCCGCGTCTTTTGCCTCTTTCCGCGCCTCTTCCCCAAACAGCAGATAATCGTTGTTCGCCCAGCCGGTCAGTTCGCCGGACTCAAGCTTTGTCCATCCATCCTTTTGTTCCAGCACCGTACCGCCACAGTCTGCATACAGATACCCTGCAAGCTCTGCCTCACTGTCCGGTTCCGTCCTGACATTCAATACATTCTGGACGCTCGTCATCACGATCGTTCCGGTCAGGTCGTCCATTTTCGTTCCATCGCCGGACGAAGCCTTGGTTTTGCTGTCCGCACTGTCAGACGCTACATCCGTTTCCTGCCCGCCGGCTGCGCCGGTCGCTGCATCTGCCGCCCCATTTTGGGATGCTGCGTTCTGACTGACCTGTTCCTTATCCGCTCCTGTCAGCCACGCCTCCACGCCAACGCCCTTGTGCCAGTGCGCGCTTTTGCTCGATTCCGCCTCTGCCTGCAGACTGCTTCCGGCCGTCCACAACAAGACGACTCCCAGCGCTGCAGCCCGCAGCCAGTGCTTCCCCCTTTTCTCACATTTTCTGCTCCAGCCCATAAATCGATGATCCTTTCTATCCCCTCATATCCGCAGGCAGTAACGATAGCTGAACCTCCATTGATTTTCCGCGCCTTTGGCGCTCCCAAAATCGGCTCATCAAATGTTACAATTATATTACATGATTAGCGTCATCATATCAAATCCGTCAATTACTGTCAAGTGTGCGCCCTGCGAGGATTTTATTGTCATGAATACAAAAAAGGCGTGTGAAAAACAATCCTTTTCCACATGCCTTTTTTCGCTCTTTTTCTGTCAGAAACAACAGTTTTTTCCCTATCCTCTTCTGACGATTCATTTATAATGCTATTGGGCCAAATGCCCCGGCTATGATACTGTTTTAGTAAAAAACGTGATGTCCGATTACCTGTCCGGAACGACCGTTATTTCTTCTGAAAAACAGCTTGCCGCCGACCGGCTGTGCACCGGCTAATGCTTCGATTGCTGCCTGATAGCAGGCTGCATCTGCCTTGTCACTGCTCAGTGCCCTCTGCAGCGAACCGTTTCTAACAGGGGAAAACTGTCCTTTTGCGTAAACGACCTCGGTGATCGTATTGGGCTGCGATGCACTCTTGACGCGGTTCATGATGACATTGCCTACCGCAACCTTACCAACGTAGGATTCACTGCCTGCTTCACAGTAAATAATATTTGCAAGCAGTTTTAATTCCTCTGTGGATATCGCTGCGGTCTGGGCTGCCAAAGCTGCCTGCTGAGCTTCCGCTTCGAGCCGCGCTGCTTCCTCGGCTGCTGCCTTTGCCTGCGCCTCCGCTTCGAGCCGTGCTGCTTCCTCGGCTGCCTTTGCCTGCGCCTCTGCTTCAAGCTGCGCTGCTTCCTCGGCTGCTGCCTTTGCCTGCGCCTCCGCTTCGAGCCGCGCTGCTTCCTCGGCTGTCTGTACTTCTTCTATCTCATTCTGTACAGCTTCACTCGCCTCTGCCTGTAAAGCTGCTGTTTCATCCTGCTGTACTTCTTCCTCTGCAAAGAATTCATCTTCGGATGCTGTTGCTCCTGTCCGTTCAGCGATCACCTGCTCATTGGCTGCAACAGCCTCTTCGTTGGAAATCTCTGTCTCGACCAGATTTTCAGCCGGTACCCATCCTGCAATTTCTCCCGCCTGGATCTGCACCCAGTCGTTGTACTTTGCAAGGATTGCCACATGCCCGTCATCCATGACCTGACCAACCACCGCAGACGCTCTGTTTGCTTCTGCGTGAATGTCCAGCATGTCTTTCGCATCAATGACACCGATACCACTTGCCATAGCGGTTGTCGTATATGCGCCCATCATCATAACAGATGTTAAAATGCCGACTGCACTACGAAACAACTTTCTGCCTTTTCCGTTCATTCTTACCTCCATAAATCTTACTCTGCTTCCCCGACCATTCTGCCGGTGAAATTCAGGAGCTTTTTGTGGGATGCTCCTTGTTACAGAGCTGTTTCAATTGTTACAAACTTATTAACAATTGTTACGCATGATATGATAGCAATATTACAATCAAATGTCAAGTCGTTCGCCCGGAACCACAAATTTCCGTTAGTTCCCCACAAAGTTTTTTCTTCTATTGTGATATTTCTACAACAAACCTCCGAAATCATCGCCTTTTTCTTACTATTTTTCAAAGTTTTCAACAAACTCCGCTTTAACACAGTAAATTCTCTTTTCATAAAAAGGACAGCAATTTCTGCGGTTTTTTCGATTTTTTATCAAAAAAAGAAGACCCGACGGGATTATTTTTTCCATCAGATCTTCCTTTATTCCTGTTTTTAACATTTTTGTAACAAACTATTTTACAGGCTTCTGGACTTTTCCACTGCAGTGATGACCGCATCGGTCACTGCGCCGCGGAAGCCTTTTTCCTCTAAAACGCGTACCGCCTGAATCGTGGAGCCTGCCGGGGAGCAGACCATATCCTTTAACTCTCCCGGATGCTTTCCGGTCTCAAGCATCAGCTTCGCGCTGCCGAGCACAGCCTGTGCCGCGCATTCATATGCCTGGCTGCGCGGCATGCCTTCCGCAACTGCACCGTCCGCCATCGCCTCGATCAGCATAAAAATCCAGGCAGGCGCACAGCCGCTGACGCCGGTCAGCACATCCATCAGACGTTCCGGAATCTCAACCGTCTTGCCGAAACTGTCCAGGACAGCCGCCGTTTTTTCTTTCATCTCAGGAGTTACCCTGCTGCCATAGCAGACGCCGGTACAGCCTTCCCCGACCAATGCCGGCGTATTGGGCATCGCGCGCACAAACGGAAGCGGCGCACAGAACTGCTCTTCCAGCCACGCAAGGCTTTTGCCTGCCGCAATGCTCAAAATCGTCTTGCCAGTCAGGTCAATGTCGCTGATCTGTCCGATCACTTCCTCCAGAAACTGCGGCTTTACAGCAAGAATCAAAAGCTCTGCCTGCCGCGCGGTTTCCAGGTTATCGCCTGTCACCGTGATGCCAAACATTTCATGTACTTTGCTTTCCGTCTCCGCCGTTTTTGCAGAACCGTAAATTTCCTCCGGCACAGCCAGGTGATTTCTCAAAACTCCTCCGATCATCGCCTGCGCCATATTTCCAAGTCCGATAAAACCGATTTTCATCTGTGCCTCTCATTTCTGCGCACGCTTTTTGCGCATGTCGAGTTTGTGTCAAGTGCGCGCATACACAAATCCCGAGCTCGAAAAATGTTATTTTTCAATCGTCGCCCTCTGCCGATGCGCTTCATACATCAGAATCGAAGACGCCACCGCTGCATTTAACGACTCCACTTTGCCCTCCATCGGAATCCGGATATAACAATCCGCAAGCTCTGCAGTCTCTTCCCGCAGGCCATTGCCCTCGTTACCGATCAGAAATGCTGTCCCCTTTGTGTAATCCTGACAGGCATAGGAATTTTTCCCGCGTAGATGCGCCGCGTATACGCTGACACCCGCCTGCTGCACCTGATGAACCGCCGCCGCAAAATCGTCCGCATAATAAAACGGAACGCGGTAGATGCTGCCCATCGTTGAACGGATAACCTTCGGATTGTACAAATCGACTGTATCCCGGCTCATGATAATCCCGGAAACGCCTGCGCCCTCACCGGTTCGCAGCATCGTACCGAGGTTGCCGGGGTCCTGTATATTTTCCAGAAGCAGAAACAGCGGTGCTTTGTCCCGCAGCATTTCTTCTATATTATAGTGAAACTGTTTCAGCACGCATAAAACGCCCTGTGGCGTGCAGGTATCCGATATTTTAGAAAAAACGCTGTCGGAAACAACTTCGTAGCCAACCTCTTCCAGATGCTCCCTGCAGCTGCACTTTTCCAGAAAGGATTCCGAAACATAGACCTCCTGCAGCTGCTCTCTCGGTGCTTCCAGAAACATCTTCACACCCTCTGCCAGAAAAACGTCCTCCGTTCTGCGCAGCTTCGACTTTTGATTCAATTGTACCAGCCTTTTGATCCGGCTGTTGGATGCTGCAGTAATCATGCAGGTTCCTCCGTTGATCTTTATGAAAACGCACAACGGCCACACACGTTTCGTGTGCAGCCGCCCCTTTGCGTCCTGTATCGTCAGGTGGCCAGCGCTTTGCTGACCTGATAATGATATTCGGGAATCTCTTTCTGCATCGCAAGTGCTTCCTCGATATCATAGTCTACAAATTCACCGTGTTTGTAAGCCACAACACGGTTCGAGCTGCCTGCGCAGAGGATGTCTGCCGCATAAGCGCCCATGATAGAAGCATAATAACGATCCAGACAGGTCGGGCTGCCGCCTCGCTGCATGTACCCCAGGATGGTTGCTCTGGTTTCCACACCCGTTGCTGCTTCAATTCTCTTCGCCATGGAAGTAGAATGACCGATACCTTCTGCATTGATGATCAGATGGTGGGTTTTGCCCTTTTTCCGGTTGTTGATAATATTGTTAATCAGCTGCTGCTCGTCATAGTCGTACTTTTCAGGAAGAAGGATATCCTCCGCGCCGGTGCCGACGCCGCACCACAGTGCGATATAACCGGCATTTCTGCCCATTACTTCGATAATACTGCAGCGTTCATGTGAAGATGAAGTATCCCTTACCTTATCGATTGCCTGCATCGCGGTATTGACTGCCGTATCGAAACCGATCGTATATTCGGTACATGCAATATCCAGATCGATCGTGCCCGGCAGACCGATCGTATTGATCCCAAGTCTGGACATCGCCTGCGCACCTCTGTAAGAGCCGTCGCCGCCAATAACAACCAGACCGTCGATGCCGTGTCTGCGGCAGATCTCCGCGCCCTTTTTCTGTCCGGCTTCGGTCTTAAATTCCAGACAACGTGCGGTTCCCAGAATCGTACCGCCCTTCTGGATGGTATCCGAAACGCTGCGGGCATCCATATCTATGATTTCTTCATTTAACAGGCCCTGATAGCCTTTTTTAATGCCTTTTACTTTGACGCCGTTGCAAATCGCTTTCCGAACAACCGCACGGATTGCCGCATTCATACCCGGCGCATCTCCGCCGCTTGTAAGAACTCCAATTGTCTTTATCTTAGCTGCCATTGTTCCTCCTGTCTGCCGCTGCGGGCTGGACTTCAATCTTAAGATTTCAAAATCCGTAAAACCATTTTTTATTTTAATCGAAACGGGCTTTCTTTTCAATGGTTTTGTGAAACTTACATCAGCTTTACGTTTTCTTCTCCAAACAACTCTTCCAGCTGCTTTAAAAGCGCCTCGTCCCCATGAACGGTCTGATTCGCCCCAAGCTGCTTCATCGCGCGCGGATTTTCCACATAAATCACCACGGTATCCTTGCCGTCGGAAGCTGCGATTGCCGAAAGCAGCTTTTTTTCCTGCTGCTGATAAGCTTCCATCGTCGGAAACTTAATCCAGAGCTTTTTGGGGATTTCGTCAAACGTCTGCACGGATTCACAGATCAGCTTCGCGTCTTTGTCCTCCTCTGCGGAAACGCGCCCCCGCAGGAGAACCTTTTCATCCTCCATCAGCTTGCTGCCGTACTGCTCATAGGTTTTCGGGAAAACGATAACTTCAATCGTTCCAACCAGATCCTCCACCTGTAAAAACGCCATCACCTTATCGTTTTTGGTATATTTGATCTTCTTTTCCTCGATAATTCCGCCGATGACCGCCTTTGCTCCGTCCTGAATATGGACGCTGTTTGTCTCCTCATCCAGCATAAAATCTGCCGTCGTATTGGAAATATTCCTGCGCCAGAGCTGCTCGTATTCCTGCAGCGGATGCCCGCTGACATACACACCGAGGACTTCTTTTTCAAAGGTCAGAAGAATTTCCTTCGAATATTCCCCGACATCCGGAAAGCGGATTTCATAGTTTTTCTTTTCCGACTCGTCCACCAGATCGAATAAAGAAAGCTGTCCCGCCATATTATTTTTCCGATTCTGCTGATTCTGATCTATCAGCTGCACAAATACGCTCATAAACTGCTTGCGTGTTCCCTCAAGGCTGTCGAATGCACCCGCTTTGATGAAGTTTTCCACGTTGCGCTTATTGACTTCCGTATCGGACATTCTGGATAGAAAATCCTGCAGGTTTTTGAACACGCCCCGCTGCTTCCGCTCTGCGATCACCGCGTCCGCAACCGGATGTCCTACACCCTTGATCGCAGTCAGTCCGTACCGGATTGATTTTCCCGATACCGAAAATCCCGGCTCTCCCTCGTTGATATCCGGCGGCAGAATCGCGATTCCCATCTGGCGGCAGACCAGAATGTATTCCGCCACTTTTCCGGGGTTATCGATTACAGAAGTCATCAGGGACGCCATAAATTCCACCGGATAATAATATTTCAGGTAAGCCGTCTGGTAAGCGACAACCGCGTAGCATGCGGCGTGGGACTTGTTGAACGCGTATTTTGCAAAATCCATCATTTCCGCGTAAATTTCCAGACCGACCTTTTCCGGAATGCCCCGGGCCACACAGCCGGGCACGCCCTCTTCGGGATTGCCGTAAACGAAATTCGCCCGTTCTTTTTCCATGACAGACTGCTTTTTCTTGCTCATCGCACGGCGAACCAGGTCGCTTCGTCCCATCGTGTAGCCGCCGAGGTCGCGCACAATCTGCATAACCTGCTCCTGATACACGATACAGCCGTAGGTCGGAGACAGGATCGGTTCCAGCTCCGGACAGGAATAGGTGATTTCGTCATGATTGTTTTTTCCTTTAATATATTTTGGAATAAAGTCCATCGGCCCGGGACGGTACAGGGAAATACCCGCGATGATATCCTCCAGGTTCTGGGGCTTTAGCTCCTTCATGAAGCTTTTCATCCCGCCGCTTTCCAGCTGGAACACGCCGTCCGTCCTGCCGGTGCAGAGCGAATCCAGCACTTTTTTATCGTTATAATCCAGATGCTCCATATCGAGCTTCACACCGGTGTCATGCTCAATCATCTTGACCGCGTGGTCGATTACTGTCAGGGTTCGAAGCCCCAGAAAGTCCATTTTTAACAGTCCGAGCTCTTCCAGCGTCGTCATCGTAAACTGCGTTGTGATCGAACCATCCGACCCCCGTGAAAGCGGTACAAAATGATCTGCCGCCTCCGGGCAGATCACAACCCCTGCTGCGTGCATCGAGGTGTGGCGCGGCAATCCCTCCAGCCGTTTACTCATATCAATCAGCACGTGCACCTGTTCATCGCTCTCGAAAAGCTTGCGCAGCTCTGCGTTCATTGACAGTGCCTTATCAATCGTCATGTTCAGCTCGTTCGGGATCATTTTTGCAATCGAATCCACAAAGGAATACGGCAGATCCATGACACGCCCGACGTCGCGGATGACACCCTTTGCCGCCAGCGTACCGAATGTGACAATCTGCACAACCTTTTCTTTTCCATATTTGCGTCCGACATAATCGATGACCTCCTGTCTGCGTTCATAACAGAAGTCGATATCGATATCCGGCATGGAAACTCGTTCCGGGTTCAGGAAACGCTCAAACAGCAGGCTATAACGGATCGGATCAATATTCGTGATATGAAGGCAGTAGGAAACGATGCTTCCAGCTGCACTTCCACGTCCAGGTCCTACCGGAATACCGTTTTCTCTGGCATAGTTGATAAAATCCCACACGATCAGGAAATAGTCCACATATCCCATGCGCTTGATAATACCCAGCTCGTATTCCAGACGCTTCTGCAGCGTGCCGTCGTCCTCCGGATAGCGCTCTTTCATGCCGTCAGTGCACAGCTTGTTCAAATATCCCCAGGAATCATAGCCCTCCGGCACACCAAAATGCGGCAGCTTCGTCTTACCAAACTCGATTTCCACATGACAGCGGTCTGCAATTCGCTGTGTATTTTCCACTGCTTCCCACGCATAGGGAAACAGTCCCTTCATCTCTTCTTCGCTTTTGACGAAATACTGACCGCCCTCGTAACGCATCCGGTTTTCATCGGAAAGCTTTTTGCCGGTCTGGATACACAGAAGGATATCGTGTGGCTTTGCGTCCTCCGCATAGGTGTAGTGCACGTCGTTCGTGCATACTAACGGAATGTCCAGTTCTCGCGACATCTGTAAGAGCGCCATGTTTACGGTCTGCTGCTCCGGGATCCCATGATCCTGCAGTTCCAGAAAATAATTATCCTTCCCAAAAATCGACTGATACTTTAATGCGCATTTTTTTGCTTCCTCCGGCAGTCCTTTCTGGATATAGCGCGGCACTTCACCTGCAAGGCACGCAGACAGCGCGATAATTCCCTCGTGAAATTCCTCCAGAACCTCCATATCGACACGCGGCTTGTAATAGTACCCCTCCGTAAAACCGCGGCTGACGATTTTGCTCAGATTCGCGTAACCAGTATTATTTTCCGCCAGAAGCACCAGATGGTAATACCGGTCATCCCCGCCGGTAATCTCCCGGTCAAAACGGGAATTGGGCGCAACATAGACCTCACAGCCCAAAATCGGATTGATACCCTCTGCCCGCGCCGCACGGTAAAAATCGATCACACCGTACATTGCGCCATGGTCGGTAATCGCCGCAGCCGTCATGCCCAGCTCCTTAACTCGTTTTACATATTCTTTGATTTTATTGGAACCGTCCAGCAGGCTGTACTCTGTATGGACGTGCAAATGTGCAAATGCCATATTTTTGTAATTTCCTATTCTTGTTCTGTCTGAGTTTCCTTTGCTGTCCCATCGGGCGCAGAGAAGTCGAAGGCAGGGCTTTCTGTCCCGTTTTCTGACTTTTGCCCGCTCTTTGTCACAGACTTCGTGCCGATGCTGCCTGTCCGGTCGGATGCTGCCGCATTGTTTTCACTGATGCTGTCTGCTTCCCGGTCAGATACAGCGCTGTTTTGACTGACTGCGTTTTGTCCGGACACATCACCGCTTTCATGAACCTCTTTTACACTGCCTTCTCCGCTGTCTGTCAGTACAAGTCTGTCGTTTTCCACTTTCCATGTCTCGTACCAGCTTCCTTCCGCGTCCGAAAAGTTGACATGAATCCTATCGTTTTCCCCGGATAAAATCTGTATTTTCCCGGAATCTGATCCAACCTGCCGCAGGATACTCTTTAACACTGCTTTGCCGTTTTTATACTGTAACAGCTCTTTTTCACGGATTTCTTCTAATCGATACTCTGTCAGTGTGCGCAGGCTGATGTCATAATATCCCGGCGCGGCTTCTGTCCCGGCAGTCCATGCCATCAGATCGCCGTCATCATCCAGCTCAAAGTGCCCCATCTGTTTTAACAGGCGCACTGCTCCTTGCTCCTGCACGCCAAACAACATGTCGCTGACGCCGGACACTTCGTAGCCACGATACAGCACAAAAGCGCTTCCCAACTTTTCCAGCTCCTTAAAAGCAAAATTCTCTTCTTCCAAAACTGCGCCGTCCGCGCAGTTTTGGAAGAAGAGAATTTTGCT
>OHLA01000604.1_pt1 | contig 14319 bp, 17 predicted proteins | sample 1568961 | NCBI WGS metagenome assembly OHLA01 (sample SAMEA3879530, study PRJEB24766) | human gut metagenome | biome: human-associated habitat; feature: feces | place: USA | collected 1985/1987
CGTCGAATCAGAAGATGAATGAGTTCCTGAAAGAGATAGCCACCCTATGTCGGGTGAACAAGCGGCTCACCGTTCATGTGGCCCGGCACACGTTCGCGACGACTGTTACCCTTGCTAACGATGTCGTCCTGCAGAATGTGTCGAAGATGCTCGGCCATTCTTCAACCCGCATGACACAGCATTATGCCCGTGTGTTGGACAACAGTATCATGAAGGACATGCAGGATGTCGCCCGGGTCTTCGGATAATCAGAAAAGGCTATACTTCACAACGCACAGTGAGGTATAGCCTTTTACATAAGGAAAAGTTGTCTGCTTGTATGGATTGGCCACGTTTTTACCGGGATTATCTCTTCTTCCCTTTTTCAATCAGTCTGATAACATCCTGTCTTCGATAATAGGTTTTCCGGTCAATCTGGGAGAAGGGCAAGGTACCGTTGCTTTTCAGGGCCTGCAATGTTCTCTGCGATATGTTCAGTGCCATGCATACTTCCTGATTGTCCATCCAGTCATCCAGACTTTTTGAGGTTTGCCTGCTTTTGAGGTTTGCCAGTTTTTCTTTCAACAGTCGGATGGATGTTGTCATTTCTCTGAAAGTACCGGCTTCAATGTTTACGATTTCCATAAAGTATAGTTGTTTGGTTTGAGGCAAAGATAGACGGTATGGGCCGACCGGCCAATATCATGTCATCAGATGGCATCAAAAGTCATCAGATGTCTCATGTTGCCTGTTGCAGGAACCGGTCTTTCAGAAATATCCGATTGTTGAATCTGGGAGGTACAGCCGTGTTCAGGAAAGACATGTATTATACTTCGTTATATTGCGCAATTTCGCATAGTACTGTATTTCAGTGTATTTACTAAGTTTGCACCAAAACAGAACGTATGAAAGGAAATACACTGAATGTAATGTTCTTCATCTTGAAGAACAAGTTGTTGAAGAACGGTGAAGCACCGGTTGTTCTTCGGGTGACAATCAACGGACAGCGGGATGAAATCCGTATCCAGCGCTCTATACCGGTGGAGTTATGGGACAATGCGAAGATGCGTAGCAAGGGAAGGGGGCTGAGTTCGGCAGAGCTGAACATGTATATTGAGACACTGAGGGACAGGATATATGTCATCCATAGGAATTCTGTGTATGATGGGGAAAGACTGACTCCGAAGAAAATCCTGGATATTCTCTATGCCAGGGAAGGACGGCATCAGGTTCTGAAGGCCATGAAGGAATGCATAGACGGATGGGCGGCTTCTCCCGGGGATTTGCATCCTGCCACCCTGGCACGTTACAACAGGTGTCACGGATTGGTGGAGACAGTCATACGGGATGTTTACAATAAGGAGGACGTCGCATTCTCCGAACTGGACAGGAAGTTCATCACGGCATTTGAAAGATATCTGAAGGAAACCTGCGGGCTGGCCTGGAATACGGCGGCTAAATATCTGGAGTGTTTCCGTAAAGTTCTCAAGGTGGCTCAGCAGAAGGGCTGGATGGAACATGGCAAGTTTTTGGAAGAACTGGGACAGTTGTGCGTAAAGGAGAAGACTTCCCCTTCTTTCCTGGACTGGGATGAACTGAAAACAGTGATGGAAACGGATATGCCGTCCGGACGTCTGAAACGGGTGAAGGATGTGTTCGTCTTCTGTGCGCTCACCGGACTTTCCTATCAGGGGGTAAGCACCCTTTGTCCGTCGCACCTGTTCAGGGATGACGAAGGAACACTGTGGATTTGCAGGACACGTGCTGAAGGAGGGGAGGCTGGAGACAACTATATAAGCCGTGTTCCTCTTCTTAAACCGGCAATGGTCCTGCTGGAGAAATACAGAGGTTGGAATCCGATGAATCCGGAAGGTCCGTGTTTTCCTGTCCCTTCAGTCCAGAAAATGAATGAATACCTGAAAGAGGTTTCGGTACTATGTCGGATTTCCAAGAGGCTTACCACCCAGATGGCCCGCAATACGTTCGCTGCGACAGTCACCCTGGCCAACCGGATTCCCAAAGAACACGTCGGGGAAATGCTTGGCTATTCTTCCGACTATATGTTGCGCCATTATATGCAGGCTCTGGAGAGGAATTCCCAAAAGGCATGAAGCGGATATATACAAAATATGATAAAAAGTGAAAGGCTATACTCCAATGGATGTGGTGGTATAGCCTTTCCCATAAACGGAATTGGATGTCAGAACGCTTCTTTCCGGTTCTTTTCCAGCAGTCGTACGATATCGCTTTCCCGGTATAGGATTTTTCCTCCTATCTGGTAATAAGGCAATATGCCGTAGCGTCTGTAGTCCAGCAGCGTACGCTTGCTCAGCTTGAGTTTTCCGGCCAGTTCCGTATCTGTCAGGTAGTTTTCCCCGTCCAATAAGTGCCGATTGTCCGCCTGCAAATGGTCTATGAGGTCCGATATCCTTTTCATTTCATCGAAGAAATGAAGCACTTCCTTGTCTGATTTGGTAATGATTGTTCCCATAAAATGTTCTTTTTGGTTTGAAACAAAGATATCCGCATTCTCATGCCGCTGCAAACCGCCGGAGCTTGTTGTCATCAGATTTCATTAAATGTCATCAGATTTCATCGGACCGGATTCCGACTTCCAGTCCTTCAGCTTGTTCTTTAATACCTTCATGTCCTCCGTGACTTTCCTGTACGTGATTCTGGCATAGGCTTGTGTGACCCTCAGATTGGTATGTCCGAGCATTTTGGAAAGCGTTTCTATCGGAAGCCCGTTTTCCAGACAGACAGTCACGGCAAACGTGTGCCTGAGTCCATGGAATAAGATAGGTAAACAGAGCACCGGAAACGAGAAGAAAGGATAACGTAATCCATTGGAAACTAACCATTTCTCTATATTCTTCCACTTATAAAAAAAGCAGGAAAGTGGAGATTATTGAAGATGTTCAGTTACCAAACCGTTAGCAGGTCAGTTACCGAAAGGAAACGAGGTAACGCGAAGCAAATCGGATAATTAAAAACGCCGATATATTACACTGATTGTCATTGTTTTGCATGCCGAAGAACGCTTATAAAACAAGTAATTTTGCAACTAAAGTTATAAGCGTATGAAAGTAGAAAAATTCAAGGTTTTGCTCTACCTCAAAAAGAGCGGACTGGACAAGTCGGGCAAAGCCCCGATAATGGGGCGCATCACCGTGAACCGGACAATGGCGCAGTTCAGCTGCAAGCTTTCCTGCACTCCCGGGCTGTGGAATCCCCGTGAAAGCCGTCTGAACGGCAAGAGCAGGGAGGCGGTGGAAACAAATGCGAAAATCGACAAGCTGCTGCTTGACATCAATGCCGCTTTCGATTCCCTTCTGGAACGCAAGGGGGAATTTGACGCCGCTTCCGTCAAGGATGCCTTTCAGGGCAGCATGAAAACGCAGATGACCCTGATGAAAATGCTGGATGCCCTCAGGGATGAGGTGAAGAGCCGTATCGGGATAGACCGGGCAAAAGGAACCTATCCGGCATACGACTTTACCTGCCGTACCATGCGCGAGTTCATTGAAACCAAATTCAAGACGAAAGACCTGGCCTTCGGGCAGCTTACGGAACAGTTCATCCATGACTATGAGAATTTCATCCTTGACGAGAAAGGGTATGCCGTGGACACCGTACGGCATTACCTGGCAATTCTCAAGAAAACTTGCAAAAGGGCTTATCAGGAAGGACACTCCGAGCGGTTCATGTTCCAGCACTATGTTCTTCCGAAACAGACCGTCAAGACCCCCAAGGCACTGTGCCGTGAAAGCTTTGAGAAAATCCGTGACGTGGAGATAGCCCCGCACCGCACGACCCATCGTCTGGCAAGGGATCTGTTCCTCTTCGCCTGCTATACCGGGGTCGCCTACAGCGATGCCGTGACCGTCACCCGGGAAAACCTGTACACCGGCGAGGACGGCAAGCTATGGCTGAAATACCGCCGTAAAAAGAACGAGCTCCGCGCAAGCGTGAAGCTGCTGCCGGAAGCCGTCGCCCTGATAGAGAAATATCATGATGACAGCAGGGATACGCTGTTCCCGATGATCCACTATCCGAGCATGAGAAACCACATGAAGGCGCTGGCCGTGCTGGCAGGGATAAAGGAGAACCTGTGCTACCATGTCGGACGCCACTCGTTCGCCTCGCTCGTCACCCTTGAAGCGGGCGTTCCGATAGAGACCATCAGCAGCATGTTGGGGCATAGCAACATACAGACGACCCAGGTCTATGCCCGCGTCACCCCGAAAAAGCTCTTCGAGGACATGGACAGGCTCATCGAAGCCACCGGAGATTTCAAACTTGTTCTATAACCCATAAACAATGAGAATCATGAGAAGTACCTTTTCCATACTATTCTATATCAACCGCGGCAAGATAAAGGCTGACGGAACAACTGCGGTCATGTGCCGCATCACCATAGACGGCAGGAACACCGCCATCACCACCGGGATATGCTGCAAGCCGGAAGACTGGAACGCCCGAACCGGAACCATACGCACGGTAAGGGAAAACGCCAGACTGCAGGAGTACCGGAAGTATATCGAACAGACTTACGAGGAAATTCTGAGGACACAGGGTGTCGTCAGTGCGGAGATTATCAAGAACCGGGTGACAAGGCAGTTCGTCGTTCCGACACACCTGCTCCGGATGGGCGAGATAGAGCGTGAACGTCTCAGAATACGGAGCAGGGAGATCAATTCCACCTCCACCTACCGGCAATCACAGTATTTCCAGAAGTACCTGACGGACTACCTTGCTTCACTGGGGAAGAAGGACATCGCCTTTGAAGAAATAACGGAAGACTTCGGCAGGAACTACAAGGCATTCCTTATCAGGAACAAGAATTTCAGCACCTCGCAGACCAACCGCTGCCTCTGCTGGCTGAACCGCCTGCTGTATCTTGCCGTGGACAACGAGATCCTGCGCACCAATCCGGTGGAGAATGTCGAATATGAAAAGAAAACCGCACCCAAGCACAAGTATGTCACCCGTGAAGAGATGAAAAGGATACTGGCCATGCCCCTGAATGAAGGACGTGCGGAACTGGGCAGGCGTGCATTCATCTTCTCCTATTTCACCGGACTTGCCTATGCCGACATCAAGCAGCTTCATCCGTGTCATATCGGAACGACGGCGGAGGGTCGGCGGTTCATCCGCATCAACCGGAAGAAGACCGGGGTGGAAGCGTTCATCCCCCTGCACCCGATAGCCGAGCAGATACTGTCCCTGTACAATACCACCGACATGCACAGCCCCGTGTTCCCGTTGCCAAGCCGGGATTCCATCTGGCACGAGATACGGGAAATCGGCGTGATTCTGGGGCGGCACGATGACCTTTCGTACCATCAGGCCCGGCACGGGTTCGGGGTTCTGCTCATTTCAGAGAGCGTATCCATCGAGAGCATAGCCAAGATGATGGGACACTCCAATATTTCCACCACACAAGGGTATGCCAGAATAACGGAAGAGAAAATTTCAAGGGAAATGGACAGACTGATGGAAAAGAGAAGCCAAATCCGCACACATTCCGACTCTGACTGCCAATAATCATTTCGCAGCCGCCTGCTTCCTCGCCGTCCATGAAGTTAGTACAGACTTCATTGAAAGTGAAAAGGTCAGGCGGCCGTGCCGTTTCGGGCAGAATCTTCCTTTGCAGGCAAAGCGTATTCAGCCCGAAAACCTTTCCTCTTTCACGTCTGTACAAGGAAGGCTGACGGCAGCGGAAACAAGCGACCGACGGAAAAGTCGATACAACAAAAAAAGAAACAGCATACAGACAGTAGGAAACTACCGGTCCGTATGCTGTTCTGATTTTCTATAGGAGGGCATCTTTTTGAAAAGCGAATAAAAAAGGCAGGCGGCAAACTGCGCTCCCTCCAAAAAATCAATCCTTTTTTTCGACCACCTGCCAATATCCGCCCTTGTCCGGCCCGATTCGTCGGAGCACCCCGTCCGCTTTCAATGCGGCAATCTGTTTTTCCACCGCTTTGGCTGTTATGCCTATCCGTTCTGCGAGAGTTGCTGCGCTCAACGTGTTGTCCTGTGAAAGCAGAGCCATGATTTTCTCCCTACTTTTCACTTTCTTCTCCCTACTTTTTTGTGGTTTCTCCCCACTTATGGAAGTATCGTTAATGGATTTGCGGTAAACCTCTATGTCACGGGTGATATTTTTAATCATGGTAGCTGTCATAAATTCTCTGAAAACATTCAAATCCTCGTTCTCGCGGGTTTCCACCAGTGCCTTGATATATTCTTCCTTGTCCTCCTTGAGGATTTTTGTCGGTATCAGTCCGAACTCGAATTGCAGCATGTTCATCAGCAGGCGGGCCATTCTGCCGTTCCCGTCTGCCCAAGGGTGTATTGTCACCAAGTCATAGTGGGCATCAAAACTGATTTCATATAACTGTGTCATGCTCTTGGCGGCATGATTTTCACGTTCCCTGTTCAGCCGGGTACAAAATTCCGACAGTTTTGCCGGGACCTTGCTGTAGTTCATGTACGATTTTCCACCGGCTCCGGCCGTGACATTCAACAGGCGCAAATCACCCCGTGCCGATGAAAAATCCCCCAATACGGTCTTGTACTCCTGCCCCGTGTTTTTCAAGACAAGGGCAGAGAGGCTTTTCAGCAGATCAACGGTTATGTCGGTATGGGCATCTGCCAGCCTTATGGCATGCTCGTATGCGTCTTTCAGGTCGAGGTTCATGTGTTGTTCCACGATGCTCTTTCCTTTCAGACTGATTCCCTGATCGAACATGATTTGATTCTCAAGTTCGGTGATGGTGGAGCCTTCAATGGCTGTAGAGTGGGTAATGAGGGAATAGAGATAGAATTTGTCATAATCTATCTGCCTGTCTATTCCCAATTCTCTGTACAGAGATACAAGTTTTTCGAGTTCGGTCTGCATACATTTTCACTTTTGAACGCAAAGATACATTTTTCTCCCTACCAAACTATCGTTTTCTCCCTACTTTTTACGCTTTTCTCCCTACTTTTTATTGAAGTTACCATGAAAGTTGCCTTTAATCCGTAAAACCCTTTGAGTATAGAAATACGAATTATAAGCAATTCTACCGGTCAGTCAATCATATATCCCGTTTTAAGCGGTAGGCTTCCTTGTACCCGTCCATCAAAGTACGTTCTATGTCGGAAGCCCTATACAGAATCCTGCCGCCTATCTGGATATAGGGCAGTATGCCGTTGTTTCGGTAATCCTGAAGGCTCCTGCGGCTGACCTTCAGTCTGACAGCCAGTTCCTTGTCGGTGTAATATCGTTCCCCATCCAGTGACGGCTTGTTGTTTTCACGTATTTTCTCCACCTTTTCCGATAGATCTTCCAGCGACGAGAGGAAAGCTCTCACGCGCATGTCGTTTTCCGGTGTCAGCAGCCGGATATTGCAATTGTCATTCATAAGTCAGATATCTGTTTGTTGGTTTGTTCGTTGGTTACATTGCATTTTCTTTCCTTGCCGGCTGTTATACACAGCTTCATTTCAGCCACGGGAAAGACGGCCTTCACGTCCTCCGGCCTGTAATATACCTTGTGGCTTATTTTTGTGTAAGCCAGCGTTCCGTTCTCCCGCATCGTCTGCAAGGTTCTCGGACTGATGCAGAGCAGCCTGCACACGTCATCGCTGTCAAGCCACTCCTTTTCTCCCAAGTCCTCCTGTTCCCGGCAGTGCCGTTCCACCTTTTCCGCAAAAATCTCGAATCCCGAGAGCATCCTCTCGAAAGTCGCCTTGTCTATGACCACTACTTCCATATTCCTGTAATTTTAAGTTTGACATTGATTTTTCATGCAAAACGAAACGGCGGAATCAGGCTGTGCCTACCGTTTCCTGTGCGAAGGAAATAAAAAAACGGGAACAGTCCGCAAACCGGACGACACGTGTCACCGGCAGACATTCTTTTTCACCGCAAGAGGATAATTGCAGGTGGTAAAAAGCAGAAAAGGACACACTTATTTCTTTGAAGCAAAGGTAGCCGTTCCCCACCGGAGCGCAAGGCCGGGCCCTGTGGGTCGGCGGGGAAAAAATCATCCTCGCGCTTTGCGCTCCGGTATTTTTTCCTGCCGAGCCTTGACGCTTTTCCGGAGGTAGAACGGCTGTAAGGCATTCAAAGAAACAAGAGTGCCCGCACCACGGGCCGGATGTCTAACAGATAAATGGAAAAAGGATATGGCAACAAAAGACGTAAAAGAATTCAACGGATGGTTTAACCGTTCATACGCGAGATTGAAGGAGAGACTCTCCATCTATGGAAAAATCGACGAGGACGCATTCCATGATGCCTATCTGGCAGTCAGGAAACAGATCATGTTCGCAAGCGGCGGGATCGATGAGTTGGAATCCTATTTCTTCGGATGCTACCGGAGAATCCTACAGTCGGGGGCAAGGGATGAAAGCCGTTACGACAGCCCCGGAGACGAATACTTCGCAAGACTGGGCGAGACGGACTGTACGGAAGAAACAGAAGAACGGGAAGAAATGCTGACCGGATGCGACAGGCTGGTAAGGGACATACAGAAGTTCCTCAGGCGGCATTTCTCCTACGAGGATTACAGGATATTCATGCTGCGGTTCTACGAGACCGGAAGTTCATTCCGCACCATAGCGAAGCACATGGGAGAGAAGACCTCGGTGGTGACACGCAGGGCGCAGACGATGATGGAATCCGTCCGGGCAAACCGGAAGTTCATCGCCAGAAGAAGACTGATCATGGCCGGAGAAGCGGCATGACAAGAATAAAGGACAACAAGGTATAACAATAAAATATCGATGATTATGAAACTGACAGTTTATGACAAGAGCAATTCCCAACCGGCACTGACCTACAAGGGCAAACGGATCATTACGGTATGCCGTGACGGAAGCATGTATTTGAGCCGGATACTGAGCAGGGAACTGAGCCTGCACGCAGGAAACAGGCTGTGTATCGCCAAGGACGAAGACAGGCCCAAGGACTGGTACATGGTCGTCTCGGATGACGAGAACGGCTTCACGATCTGGAACGATCCGCGTTGCGCCCGCTTCTCGAACAGCTTCATCGCCGGCATGATACTCGATGCGGCAAAGGTCGAGAAATGCGCCGGCTTCATGGTGGCGAAAGAGCCGGTGAATGTGGACGGCAGACTATGCTACCGGATAATACTTGACAACCCGATACCGAAAGGGGTAAGTGTAAGGACCACCGGTACGAAATAAGCCTGACACCTGAAAGAAAAAGCAAGGGGCATCCGAAGGAAGAAGAAGAACCGACCTCCGGGTGTCCCTTTTCTTATGTGGCCGCAGGCTGAATCACAACGGTTTCAGATTGATTCGGCTGCTGTAGATGGCGTTCAGCTCGTCACGATACTGTTCCAGATGGGCAGAGAGGATATTGTCGATGTAACAGGAGATGCTGACAGACGGCGCAATCACGGAAAGCAGGGTGCGGACCCTCTCGTAGTTCTCGCTGCTGACATAGGTCTGCCGGCGTTCCTTCACGACGCTGTTGTTAAACAGATGTTCGGGATACACCTGAAGGGTGTTTCTTTTTCGGCGTATTGTCGCCTGTGAGACCGGAGAGGTGGCTTCTTCCCCGGCAGATGTGACGGTATCCTTCACCTCGTCAGGGTTGGCAGGAATCCCGGACCGGTTTTCCGTTTCCGGTTCCTTGCCGTCTTCTTTTGGGGAGCCGGTATCGTTGTCATCACAGATGTTTTTCAGGACGGCATCAGGAATATCCCCCGTCATTATGCTGCGTATCTGCTCCTCGTCGATTTTTACTTCCTTTCTCTTTACCATACTTCCATATTTTTGATAGTTGAACAATTCTTTTCCGGCAATCCTGCATTTTCCTTACGTTGTGAATGTAAGAATACCACCCATATTACATGCTTGCATTATCTGACGGGTATGTGCACCCGACCGGCAAGTCGGTCATGTATCCAATCCCCCACGTGTACAGTCTGACATTAAGCCAATCACGCATTCACATATGGGGGAACAGTGGCCTTATTATGTTCCGGCATATCCCCGTTCACCCGTTACCGGACGGTTTAAGGCAACCATGCACCCCGTACCTGACGCACACCTGGATGATTGAACTGCCGGACACATGCTGACATGCGGCAAAATAACGATAATTTTTCCGGATTGGCACAGTCATGACGGCCTGCTGACGTTCTGTGACACGATATGTCATCCTGTTACACCGCTCAAGTGTCCTGCTGGCAGCGTTTTTTAGTATGCAGAACGTGATCAAGATGCCGACGGAAGGAATTTTTCGGATGAAAAATTCATGTTCAAACGAACATGGCAAGTTGTGTTTTGGGGCGCCCGAAATGATTCGGGCGTCCCAAAACAACTTGCCGCTCGCCTGAAGGCTCGGGACGGGCTCCACTTCAAAGTCGTTGCGCCTGAAAGCGGAAAAAAGAGAAATAAAAAACGGGAAAATGAACGCTGTAATATCCACTTGGTACATGCTGTTTTGAATGGATAGTGACAAACTTTGGAATCACATCAGCTATAATAAGCTGCAACAATCCTCAATTATGTCTTCCGATACCCCGTTTGATCTTAATATATCGGCAATGTTCCGCTTCATATTCTGCTCATTTGGCCGGGAAAAAAGCATTTTGCTAAACCAGTCAATGGCATTATGAATCTCCTGCCGGCCACTCTCGTCATTGACATCTATTCCTGCCAGGGGAGAACATTCCTTGTGAAGGACCAGATAATAGATGCCTCCCATCAACAAGGCCAGGACGGCTCCAATACGGATGTCGGTTTCACCCAAAGCGCGTTGATAATGTCGGATCAAAGGCATTGTATTGAACTCCCGCATCCGGGCTGTACGCTTTGTAATGACATTGGCATCATGAATTTCCCATTTTAAAAGTTTCTGCATGATGACATCTTCATTCAGTTCATCAAAAAGCCGGTGCAAAGTGGAGCTGAATTCCTTTTCAACACATTGATTCTTTTCGACAGAGTCGACAACATCGCTAAACCAGTAATCAAACTTTCTTGTAAAACAATCCATAAACTCCTCCCAGTTACCGAAATGTCGGTGAAAGACCGTGGATTCCACGTTGGCAAGATTGGCAATACGCATAAGCGAAGACTTGGCGAAACCATCCTCTCCAATGATTTCTGTTGCAGCATTTAAAATGTCATTCCGCAGCTCATGGCTGCTGCGTCGGGGACGCCGTGATTTATTTTCAGTCATGTATAAAAGGTTGTTTGACAAGATTGTTTGATAAGGCAAAAATCCATGGAAAAACATAGGCCGCATACTTTGCCGCCTTACCCTGAATAAGTCCGAATGGAACAGTCATTATATTCTCCGCTGTTCAGAATCTACAATCCATACCGGACTCAAAAGCTAGGCATTTAACCGGAAAGACGGCAATTCCACAAAAATACTTTATGAAACCCCAAGCAGCCATTCACCAAAGAATTTATGTCCCATACAGCCGATTGATAATATGATTGATAGAAGAAATCTCCTTACATTCGTAAAATGACAGTATTTGTTGAGTATCAGTTTCCGATATAGCACCGATATCCGGTATACGGAGTTTACGCAAATGTTGGCTTTGCCAGCGTGAAAATCCTCCGTTCATAGCATTTGTAACAGCAGAAAGCTGGTCACGCACAAAATCAGACATCAGGAATGCGGCTAAAAGACGCAACCGAACGGAGGATTGTCCGGTAATATAGTAAATGCTGTGCAAGGGATAATACGAACCGTCATCCACAAAGACAAATGTATTGCCAGACATGTCCGGCAAGAGTATTTTGGGTTGTTTCTGGAGGCTGGGGCTGATGCGGTCAATCGTTTTGTACCATTTGGCAGGCGATTTGCGTGCAACATGCCGGGATGTAAGCCGTTCCCGATGCTGCTCAAAATAGGCACCGGCAAGAGGATAGTCGGCTAAATCGATCAGCGAGCCATCTGAATTATAAGGATTCAGCAGGTAATCCCCGTGCCAGTTAAATTGATTGCCCCGAAGATCCCTTGCCTTGATGCTTGGCAATATCAGTTCCGATTCGACCCTATCCGGCAAATCACTTGACACAAAGATGGCATCCGCACCCGTTGCCGCTCCTATTCCAATCTTGAAACCCTGCTGTTCGATGGTCTTGAGCGCATGGTCAGCAGCAACCGAAGAAAAGCTTTTTGTCCAATCTTCGCCTGTGGGGCTGAAGCGTTTGGATATATGCATTCCTGCTAACTCTTCTACCTGTCGGACTTCAGCGTAATCAAAATATGCAGAGGGCTTGCCGGCTTCAATAACGGTGATGGACGGGTATGCAAGCACCTCTTCCTGAAAAGCGTCAGCCTGTTCAAGACCGACAATCATTTTGACCGCATACTTTTGGGCTATCAGTTTTCGTAATTTCTTACCATATTCATTTTTAAGCCATCTGTTCGAGCAGATAAAGCAATGGCGTCCGCCTTTGGAAAGCAAGGACAAGGTTTTTTCAAAGAATGGCACATACAGATCGCATCGGTAATGAAATGTGGAGAAATTGCTCCGGCAATAGTCACGCATGTTTTGTGGGATATGCTCATAACGGACGTATGGAGGATTGCCCACCACCACATCCGTAGCACCAATCCTGCATGTCAGGAAATCGGCTGCCAGCAGATTATCCGGAGAAGGATAAATGCCTATGTCTGCAAGACGCCGGCGGCAGCGTTCAATCTTCGTTCCATCGATATCGTAAGCACGGACATTTCTCTGAAATGCCTCATTGGCATCAAAGTGATGACAGGCAGCCGAACGTAAAAGCCTACGGGCTATTTCGAGTACAAATTCCCCCTCTCCGCAAGCCGGTTCAAGAATCCGGACATTGCGCAAGTCAGCATGGCTGTCGTAACCGACCTGATCAAGCATGTAACAGACCACCCGTGGAGATGTGAATACGTCCCCATGATGGCCGCCGCTGCTACGCATACCATATAATGAAGCAGTGTTATTTGAATTCATAAGAAACACCAGAAAGAAAACAGTAGAAAGATTGCAGAAAACGCATCAATGAAATGTCTTCGGACATCGCTCCGTAGGTGTCTTTATCGCTGGTCCAGACAAGAGCCGTCGCTGTGTAATGACGCTCCAGTATCAGCTTTTGGCACAAGATACGGTATCTGTCCAAATAACCGGCTCCGCTGAATTCAGGCCTCACGGGGAAGAAGGGTTCATAGTTACGGACGGGACGCTCTGAATTTCTGTCACGTCCGACAACCATCAGCCACCCGACCCATGGTGCCGGTTGTCCGGGAAATTGTCCTTCGCGAAAGGCGGTCCAAAGATCCACGGCCGAACCTAAAACCTCTTCCGTCCGGTTGTTGAAATTATTACCATACGAGCCGACTTGTGATTTTAGCTCTACAGCGGCAACGAGTTTTCCCGAAGGAGAAACCACAAGCATGTCCCAATCTTTCGATGAGCGGAAAAAGCCCGGCAAATAATTCTTGTCTGTAATGATAAATTCAACAGGAATACCGGCATTGCAAGCAACTTCCTTCAACAGTTCTACAAAACCGTCCATCTGCTTGCCTCCGACCACGGCACCCCGGTTGGAGGTATCCCCGCTTTCAGACAGCTGCTTCTGTTTCCGGCGCCAGAAAAAACGTATTGCATCGGCTATTTTCTCTGAATAATCTATGCCATTTATGATTGTATCTTTGGTATCGTCCATATTTATGATTGCATGGTTACATTTTATTGGGTATCAACAAATCTCTCACATCCACTTTCAGGATATCTGCTATTTGGTATAAAACAGGAAGCGGCGGTTGCACCTTGTTGGCTGCATACAGATTGACCGTATTGAAACTCTTGCCCAACCGATGCGCCAAATCTGTCTGGCTCATACCTTTAACCTCCAGGATTTTCTTGATTCTATTCATAAACATTTCTTCTTGTTTACGCAAAGATACACTGTTTTATTGTGTATCCAATTGTTTTATCCGCACTATTTTCCAACACACCGGTTTTTTGCCGTTCCGAAATAAACATCCTGCATGTATCTATTTTAATAGACCTCCTGATAAATCAACACACGAAGACAAAATACAGCCTGTATAAATTGCATAATGGTACGTATATGTAATTTATTATACAGTCCAGAAGTTAAAAGTGAATTTTATTTTTCTTTTTGTTTACAATAACAAAAAGAAAACCTTATATTTGCCACTGGAGCTATACCTCTCCTGTTTCAGCATCAAGATGATGCCTTCAACCGGATAACATATTCCGGACCATTTTCTTCATTATAGCTCCGTCCGCACCTTACCTTACTTCTTCAGCGGACACAATCCATTGGAAAGGCCGGTAACCTTTCCCAT
>OHLA01000620.1_pt1 | contig 14088 bp, 10 predicted proteins | sample 1568961 | NCBI WGS metagenome assembly OHLA01 (sample SAMEA3879530, study PRJEB24766) | human gut metagenome | biome: human-associated habitat; feature: feces | place: USA | collected 1985/1987
GGGTGATACAATTATCTTCAACGGACGTAAATTCAAGTCTTATCGGGGTATGGGTTCTTTGGAAGCGATGGAGAATGGCTCGAAAGACCGTTATTTCCAGAGTGGAACTGCTGATGTGAAGAAACTGGTTCCGGAAGGTATTGCAGCCCGTGTTCCTTATAAAGGTACTTTGTATGAAGTAATCTATCAGTTGGTAGGCGGTCTTCGTGCAGGTATGGGATACTGTGGCGCTGCCAATATAGAGCAGTTGCACGATGCCAAGTTCACCCGCATCACTAATGCAGGCGTGCTTGAAAGCCACCCGCACGATGTGGCAATTACAAGCGAGGCTCCGAATTACAGTCGTCCCGAATAAAATATAGGCAATTTATATAGAAATACCCGGGGAGTAACAAATACTTTTCCGGGTATTTTTCGTTTAAAGAAAAGGCATCATCTGTTTGGTGTTGAGGCAATATAAAAGATGTTTCCCCGTTATTACATTGTTCTTTTCTAAGATAATAGTTATGATAAGAAGTGGATTGACAATAATTCTCCTTTGCCTGGGATTGGCAATTTTTGCTCAGCAAGATCCGGTGCTGATGCGTATTAACGGGAAAGAAATTCTCCGTTCGGAGTTCGAATATATCTATAATAAGAATAATGCCCTTGCTGGTATCGAACAGAAAACATTGAGTGAATATGTTGATTTGTTTGTGAATTTTAAGCTGAAAGTCGCTGCAGCCGAAGCTGCCGGATTAGATACTACCCGGGCTTTTCGTGAAGAACTGGAGGGCTACCGTCGCCAGTTGGCAAAAGCTTATTTGACGGATGAGTCTGTATCAGAGCTTGCAGCCCGTCAGGTATATGATAAAATGAAAGCTAACAATCGTGCCGGACAGATACGGGTAAGTCATATCTTTAAGTCTCTTCCCCAAACAGTTACCAGTCATGTACTGCGTTCTGCAGAAGCTCGGATGGATTCTCTTTATGCCGCATTGCAGAATGGGCAGGCGGACTTTGATGAGTGTGTACGTAATTTCTCTGATGAAAAAAAATCTTTTTGGGTAAGTTGGTTACAGATGCCTGTTGAGTTTGAAGATGTTGTATTTGCATTAAAGCAAGGAGAGATATCCCGACCTTTTTTTACACCGCAAGGCATTCATATTGTCAAGGCGATTGAACGGAAAGAAATCCTGCCCTTTGAAAAAGTGAAGGATGAAATCATGCGTCGTCAGAGCCGTCGTTACGGAATGGACAGAGGGACGGAGGCTTTGGTGGAAAAACTGAAAAAGGAATATCAATATACGGCAGATAAGACTGGAGTGGATGAACTACTGTCAAAAGGGCAGACAGATAAGAGACTGTTTACACTTGACGGCAGGGAATATACAGGAAAGATGTTTGCCGTTTTTGCAGCTTCCCACCCTCAGGGTGTGCAACGCCAGCTGAAAGGATTTATCATGAAGTCCGTACTGGATTATGAGTATAGTCGCCTGGAAGATAAATATCCGGAATTCCGTATGCTCATGCAAGAGTATCGGAATGGAATGTTACTGTTTGAAATCAGTAACCGGGAGATTTGGGAACGTGTACCTTCAGATGAGGTCGGACTGGCGGCCTATTTTGAAAAGCATCATTCGGATTATCATTGGAAAGCCCCCCGTTATAAAGGAATTGTATTACATACTACAACGAAAAAGCTTGGAAAGCAAGCCCGCAAATTCCTGAAATCTTTGCCGGAAGAGGAGTGGCAGAATGCCATCCGGCTGACGTTTAATGCAAAGACGCGGCAAGTGCAGGCAGAACAAGGTTTATTTGCTCCCGGAGATAATGCCTATGTAGATGAAGAAATCTTCAAAAAGGGGAAAACTGAACCTATGACGTCATTTCCTTTTACCACTTTTCTGGGTGAAAAGGTGAAGGGACCGGAGACTTATCAAGAGGTGCGTGGACTGCTTGTAGGCGATTATCAGAACTATTTGGAGGAGCGTTGGATTGCACAATTACGGAGCACCGCTAAGGTTGAAATAAACCAAGAGGTTTTAAAAACCGTTAATAAGCACTGATGCAACCGATTAAACCGTTATCTTCGTACCTTGAAATAAAGTAAATATCAATCGGTAATGCGAATATTTTTCCTGGGACTCCTCTCCATCCTTTTGTGTGTGGCCTGTAGCGAGCAACACGACCATAAAGGGAAGACACCACTGGTGGAATTGGACGGCAATTTCCTTTACCGGGAAGACCTGCAATCTGCGCTTCCGGCGAGATTGTCGAAAGATGATAGTTTACTGTTCGCAGAACATTACATCCGCAATTGGGTGGAAGATGTCTTATTATATGAGAAAGCGCAGAGTAATATTCCCGATAACGGGGAGATTGAGAAACTTGTGGAGAATTATCGCAAGGCGCTGATTATGCACACCTATCAGCAGGCATTGATTCACCAAAGACTCTCGAATGAAATTTCAGAGGGAGAGTTGGCGGACTATTATGAAAAGAATAAAGAGCTTTTCAGGTTGGAACGGCCGCTGATGCAGGGGTTGTTCATCAAAGTCCCCCTCACCGCACCACAACTAAACAATGTACGTCGTTGGTATAAAGCAGCTACGCAAGATGCAGTAGAACATCTGGAAAAGTATAGCTTGCAGAATGCCGTGAAGTACGAGTACTTTTATGATAAATGGGTACCGATGGCAGATGTGCTTGATCTGATACCGTTGAAAGTACCCGAAGTAGAAGATTATGTGAATAAGAACCGTCATATCGAATTGAAAGATACGGCGTTTTATTATTTCCTGAATGTGAGCGATTTTCGTTCGGTGGGCGAGCAGGAACCTTATGAGTTTGCACGCCCTAAAGTGAAAGATATGATGCTGAACCTGAAACAAGTGGAGTTTATGAAAAAGGTGAAGGATGACTTGTATCAGCAGGCAGTGAAGAAGAATGAGATTAAATATAATTAGTTTAGATACACAGAATGAAAAATTTTATGAACTTTAAGTTTGTAGTTTTATGTGCCTTGGCGCTGATGACCGGTTCTGCCGTTTATGGACAAGACAACGTGATTGACGAAGTAGTTTGGGTAGTGGGCGACGAGGCTATATTGAAGTCTGAAGTAGAAGAAGCTCGGATGAGTGCTCTGTACGAAGGACGTAAATTTGATGGTGATCCCTACTGTGTGATTCCTGAAGAAATAGCTGTACAGAAGCTGTTTTTGCACCAGGCTGCTCTCGATAGTATTGAAGTTGCTGAAAGTGAGGTGATCCAGCGTGTGGACCAGATGACGAATATGTATATCGCCAATATCGGTTCGCGTGAAAAGATGGAGGAATACTTCAATAAGACATCCAGTCAGATTCGTGAAGCCTTGCGTGAGAATGCCCGTGAAGGATTGAAAGTGCAGAGAATGCAGCAGAAACTGGTAGGAGAGATTAAAATCACTCCGGCAGAGGTGCGCCGCCACTTCAAGGATTTGCCGCAGGACAGTATTCCTTATATCCCTACCCAGGTAGAGGTGCAGATCATCACACAACAACCGAAAATTCCTTTGGAGGAAATTGAAGATGTAAAAAGTCGTCTGCGCGAATATACGGATCGTGTGAATAAGGGAGAAAGCTTCTCTATGTTGGCACGTTTGTACTCCGACGACCGTGGTACGGCTATCAATGGTGGTGAAATGCCATTTACAGGACGCGGTTATCTGGATCCTGCATTTGCCAATGTGGCTTTCAACCTGCAAGACCCCAATAAGGTTTCCAAGATTGTAGAGTCTGAATATGGCTTCCATATTATCCAGTTGATGGAAAAACGTGGTGACCGTATCAAAGTACGCCATATCTTGTTGAAGCCCCACGTACCGGAAGAAGCGCTGATGGCAGGTACTGCCCGTCTGGACTCTATTGCCGATGACATCCGTAACGGTAAGTTTACTTTTGAAGAAGCTGCTTCCGTACTTTCACAGGATAAGGATACACGTAACAATCACGGTCTGTTACCTAACCCTCAAACCAATACGTCAAAGTTTGAGATGCAGGAACTTCCGCCCGAGATTGCTAAAGTGGTGGATAAGATGAAAGTAGGAGAAATCTCCGAGGCATTCACTATGATTCCGCAGAAGACTGGTAAAGAAGAATGTGTAATCGTAAAACTGAAAAGCCGCATCAACGGACACAAAGCAACTATTTCGGAAGACTATCAGAACCTGAAGGAAATTGTATTGGAGAAACGTCGTGACGAGATGCTGGATAAATGGATTCGTGAAAAACAAAAGCATACGTACGTGCGTATCAACGAAAATTGGAAGAACTGTACATTTAAGTATCCGGGTTGGATTAAAGACTGATCCCGGGTGATACACTAACTTTTTGTATGCAGAAGAAAAATACAAGAAATAACTTTCTGAACAGGCATAGATTCCTTCTCACAGGCCTTCTATGCCTGTTTGGCATCTGTTTGCTGAGTGCCCAGGATAAGCCGAAACAGCCGGAAAAGAAGAAAACCCGGGTTGATTTGCTTTACGCTGAGGAGGCGCAGGCGGATAAAATTCTGCTTCCGGATGTTCAGATTCTGATCCGGTCGGTAAAGCTGCGTCATGACAGTATGTATATGTACTGTGACAGTGCGTTGATTTACGAGAAGACAAATTCGGTGGAAGCTTTCGGTAATGTCCGTATGGAACAGGGGGATACGCTCTTTATTTATGGAGATTATCTGTATTATGACGGTATGTCGCAGTTGGCAATGCTTCGTGAGAATGTCCGCATGATTAACCGGAATACGGTATTGACAACGGATAGTTTAAACTACGACCGTTTGTATAATCTGGGTTATTACTTCGATGGTGGTACACTGACCGATGAAGAGAATGTGCTGACTTCCGAGTGGGGAGAATATAGTCCGGCCACGAAAATATCCGTATTCAACCATGATGTGAAGTTGGTTAATCCGAAATTTGTATTGACTTCGGATACCCTGAAATATAGCACCGATACGAAGATTGCTACGATTCTGGGCCCTTCGGATATTGTGAGTGATAAGAACCACATCTATTCCGAACGAGGTATTTATAACACCACTACAGAGCAGGCTGAACTGCTGGATCGTTCCGTGCTGACCAACGAAGGCAAGAAACTGACGGGTGACAGTATTTTCTATGATCGTGTTTTGGGATATGGTGAAGCATTTGACAATGTGCAGATGAATGATACCATTAACAGGAATATGCTCACAGGTAACTATTGTTTCTACAATGAGATCACGGGAAGTGCACTTGCTACTCAACGTGCAGTTGCTATTGATTATTCACAAGGTGACAGTTTGTTTATGCACGGTGATACACTGCGGTTGATTACCTATCATATAAATACGGACTCCATGTTTCGTGAGATGAGGGTGTATCATAAAGTACGTGCTTATCGTACGGATGTTCAGGCAGTATGCGATTCTTTGGTGTATAATTCTAAAGACTCTTGCATGACTATGTATACTGATCCTATCTTATGGCATGGCTCACAACAATTGTTGGGTGAGGAAATTAAAGTCTATATGAATGACAGTACCATAGACTGGGCGCACATAATCAATCAGGCTTTGGCTGTGGAGCAGAAAGATTCTGTTCACTACAACCAGGTGACGGGCAAAGAGATGAAAGGCTTTTTTGTTGGCGGAGATATGCGTCAGGTGGATGTGAACGGTAATGTGCTGGTTGTCTTCTATCCGATAGACGATAAAGACAGTACCATGATAGGATTGAACTATTCTGAGGGCAGTTTCCTGCGTATGTTACTGAAAGAAAGGCGTATGGAGCAAGGAGCCTTTATAGGGAAAGCGAATGGTACGCTCTATCCGATGGATCAGATTCCGGCTGACAAATATAAGTTGCCGCCTTTTGTCTGGTTTGACTATATCCGTCCGAGGAATAAGGAAGATATATTTGAGTGGAGAGGTAAAAGGGCTGGCGAACAATTGCAGAAATCAGATCGTAAGCCTATAGTTTCACCAAGGAATATGAATATAAAAAGAAATAAATAAGCGCTATGGGAATGTTCACAATGAGAAAGCCTCGTGGCTTTAATCATCCATATATATATGTGGATGAGCGGAAAGAGAAGTTGGCGAAGATGGAAGAAAGCGCCAAACGTGAATTGGGAATGTTGCCTGAGAAGGAGTTTTCGCCGGAAGATATCCGGGGAAAGTTCGTTGAAGGCACTACCCACTTGAAACGACGCAAGGAAAGCGGGCGTAAACCGGTACACCTGGGGGTGATACTGGTGATTATTGCTTTGCTGATATACTTGTGGTATGCCATAAGCACCGGAATCATTTAATTTAATTACGAGTTACAAATTACGAATTACAATGTAGCATCATGGAACCTGTTGTTATTCGTTATTTGTAATTCATAATTCATAATTTGTAATTATCATGAGCGACATAATTCATTTGCTGCCCGATTCGGTTGCCAATCAGATTGCTGCCGGAGAGGTGATTCAGCGTCCGGCGTCCGTCATTAAGGAATTGGTAGAGAATGCGATTGATGCCGAAGCACAAGAAATACACGTATTGGTGACGGATGCAGGGAAAACCTGTATACAGGTGATTGACGATGGTAAAGGCATGTCCGAAACGGATGCGCGCCTTGCTTTCGAACGCCATGCCACCTCTAAGATAAGGCAGGCTGCCGATTTATTTGCCTTGCGCACGATGGGATTCCGTGGAGAGGCGTTGGCTTCTGTTGCTGCGGTGGCGGAAGTAGAACTCAAAACCCGTATGGCGAATGAGGAACTGGGTACACGGATTGTGATAGCCGGCTCTAAAGTAGAAAGTCAGGAAGCCGTTTCGTGTCCTAAAGGAAGTAACTTTTCCATTAAGAACTTATTCTTTAATATACCTGCCCGCCGCAAGTTCCTGAAAGCGAACTCGACGGAATTGAGCAATATCCTTACTGAATTTGAACGCATAGCTCTGGTACATCCCGAAGTGGCTTTCTACTTATATAGTAATGATACCGAATTATTCAACCTGCCTGCGATGCCACTTCGCCAACGTATTCTTGCCGTATTTGGCAAGAAGTTGAACCAGCATCTGCTGTCGGTAGATGTAGATACTACTATGGTGAAGGTATCTGGCTTTGTTGCCAAACCGGAGACGGCGCGTAAGAAAGGAGCTCATCAGTATTTCTTTGTGAATGGGCGTTATATGCGTCATCCATATTTCCATAAAGCGGTGATGGATGCTTATGAACAATTGATTCCGGCAGGCGAACAGATTTCCTATTTCATTTACTTTGATGTGGACCCGGCCAACATTGATGTGAATATACATCCTACCAAAACCGAGATTAAGTTTGAGAACGAGCAGGCAATTTGGCAGATCGTTTCCGCAGCGGTAAAAGAGTCATTGGGTAAATTCAATGCTGTGCCGTCCATTGATTTCGATACGGAAGGTATGCCGGATATTCCCGCATTCGATCAGACTCGTCCGATAGAGCCTCCGAAGGTGCATTATAATTCAGACTTCAATCCGTTCAAGACTTCTTCAGCTTCCTCTTATAGTGGTGGGGGCAGCTATTCCCGGCCGAAAGTGGATTGGGAAGGACTGTATGATGGTCTGGAGAAAGCCAGCAAGATGAATACGCCTATGGAAGAAGAACCTTTTGTAGACGAAACGGACTGGACTTCTGCACCTGCATCGGTAGATATGTCCGAAGAGCGTACTCCGTATGTTCAGGAGACGGAAACTGTATCCTCTCCATCTGCATCGTTGTATACCAACGAACCGGCAGTGGAGAAAGGTGCGCAGCATTTTCAATTCAAAGGGCGCTTTATTCTGACTTCGGTAAAATCCGGTTTGATGCTGATAGACCAGCACCGGGCGCATATCCGGGTGTTGTTTGAACGTTATATGAATCAAATACGTCAGAAACAAGGAGTTTCTCAAGGAGTTTTGTTTCCTGAAATCGTGCAATTGCCCGCTTCGGAAGCTGCGGTGTTGGAAAGCATCATGGAAGACTTTTCGGCAGTTGGGTTTGAACTGACACCTCTGGGAGGAGGAAGTTATGCGATCAATGGCATTCCGTCCGGCATTGAAGGGTTGAATCCGGTGGAGCTGGTGCGTAATATGGTGCATACGGCAATGGAAAAGGGAAATGACGTGAAGGAAGAAGTGCAAACGATGTTGGCTCTGACACTGGCGAAGGCTGCTGCCATTGTTTACGGCCAGGTGTTGAGCAATGAAGAAATGGCTAATCTGGTAGATAATCTGTTTGCTTGTCCTACTCCGAATTATACACCGGATGGACGTACCGTATTGTCAACGATTAAAGAAGAAGATATTGAAAAACTATTTGCTCGTTAAAGTAGTATAATCTATTTGTTAAAACAATTTCGCACATACGTGTGAATGATATTCGCCCCTACAGGACTGATTAAGGTGCTTGTAGGGGCGAATCATTATTTATTTATCTGTATAGAAGCCTTCCTGCCCGGCTTGTGGCGCGGTCGGAACAAAAAAAACTATCTTCGTAAAACCTTTTAGTTCGGATGGTGTTATTTAAACAGTTACAATAATGAATTTAAATTAACCACTTAACTATTTAAGGTATATGAAAAAGATTCTAATGTTACTGGCTTTGGCCGGTTTGTCTTCTGCTGCTATGGCGCAACAGAAGACTGAAGTAGTCGAATACGAAATTATCCAGGTACAGGATAAATATCAGGTAATCACCAATCCTTTCTGGAGCAATTGGTTCTTCTCTATCGGCGGCGGTGCTGAAGCTACTTTTGGTGATAATGATAGTGCAGGAAGTTTTGGTAAGCGTATCAGTCCTACATTGAATATCTCTGTCGGTAAATGGTTTACTCCCGGTTTGGGATTGCGTCTGCAATATAGCGGTTTGCAGGCTAGAGGCTTTACTTATGATAAAGGTGCCGACTACGTGAAGGGTGCCGAGCTGAAAGACGGTTACTATAAACAACGTTTTGACTATATGAACTTGCACGGTGACGTGATGTTCAATCTGAATGCTCTTTTCGGAGGTTATAATCAGCATCGTGTTTATGAGATTATTCCTTATGTAGGTGCCGGTTTCACTCACAATTACTCCAAACCTCATCGCGAAGCTTTGTCTGTGAATGCAGGTATTATCAATAAATTCCGTATTTCGAATGCGGTAGATATTAACCTGGAATTGAGCGCAATGGCTGCTGAAGATAAATTTGATGGTGAAGTAGGTGGTGATCACGGATATGATGGCGTATTGAGCGCTACGGTTGGTCTGACTTATCGTTTTCCCGCCCGTGGTTTCCGTCGTCCGATGCCGCAGTTGATCTCTCAGATCGAACTGGCTGCCATGCAGGATAAGTTGGCTATGATGGGTGCACAGAATGCAGAATTGAAGAATGCACTGGTACAGGCTGAAAACCAGCCGGTGGCTGAAGTAACAGAAACACAGGTGATTGTTCCGGATCCGGATATCGCACCGCGTACCGTATTCTTCCAGATTGGTTCTGCTGAATTGTCTCCGCGTGAAATCATGAACCTGTCTTATCTGGCAGAACAAATGAAACAGTTCCCGAATGCAACGTACACCGTAAACGGTTATGCTGACTCTGCAACCGGTACTCCGGCATTCAACAAGGAGTTGAGCTTGAAACGTGCACAAGCTGTTAAGAATGCATTAGTTAAGAATTACGGCATTGCTGCCGATCGCTTGAATGTGGAAGCCGGTGGTGGTGTAGACAAATTTGGTCAACCGATCCTGAACCGTGTGGTATTAGTGAAATCTGCTAACTAAATATAGTCTTTCCATTAAAAGGGAACGCCCTGTTCTCTCGTAGATTCTACGGGAGGCCAGGGCGTTACTCGTAACAGAGGATATTGTTTTTATTCTCCGCTGAATTTCTTCACTTGTTCTGCTATCAGTTCCGCATCGTCGAAATAGTTGATCTTCATTGCTTTGCGTACATCATCCAATGTAGCGGCGGCAACTTCGCGTGCTGCGTCGCAACCTTTCTTCAGCATGTCATAGATGGCAGGAATGTCTTTTTCAAATTCTTTGCGACGATTGCGAATCGGTTCCAGCGTCTCCTGCATGATGGAGTTAAGGAATCCTTTCACTTTCATATCACCCAGACCGCCACGCTGATAATGTGCTTTCAGTTCATCGAGGTTCGGATATTCGGGCAGGTAAAGGCCGAAGTGTTCGGGACGGCAGAAAGCATCTAGATAAGTAAATACAGGGTTGCCTTCTACTTTACCCGGGTCTTGTACACGCAAGTGGTCGGGATCGGTATACATACCCATCACCTTCTTCTTCACTTCATCGGCCGAGTCGGAGAGGTAGATGCAGTTGCCCAGCGATTTCGACATCTTGGCCTTGCCGTCCGTACCGGGCAGACGCAGGCAGGCCGCGTTGTCGGGCAGCAGAATTCCCGGCATGACGAGTGTTTCTCCATATACGGAGTTGAATTTATGGACGATTTCGCGCGTCTGTTCGATCATCGGTTCCTGATCCTCGCCGACCGGTACGGTCGTGGCCTTGAAAGCGGTGATATCCGAGGCCTGGCTGATCGGGTAGGTGAAGAATCCTACCGGAATACCCTGGCGCTGCGATCCCTCTTCTTCGTTGCCTTCGGCGAAGCCGCGCAACTGGATTTCGGCCTTCACCGTCGGATTGCGCTGCAGACGGGCTACGGTCACCAGGTTCATGTAGTAGAAAGCCAGCTCGCAGAGTTCCGGCACCTGCGACTGGATGAAGAGCGTCGATTGCGCGGGATCCAGTCCGCAAGAGAGATAGTCGAGAGCGACCTCGAGGATGTTCTGCCGCACTTTCTCCGGGTTGTCCGCATTATCGGTCAGCGCCTGTGCGTCGGCGATCATGATGAATATTTTCTCGAATTCGCCCGAATTCTGCAACTCCACGCGGCGGCGCAGCGAACCTACGTAATGTCCCAGGTGGAGTTTACCGGTCGGACGATCTCCGGTGAGTATGATTTTTCCCATCAGTTAAAAAGTTTCTAATAATAAATAGTCTGCAAATGTACGAAAAACTAAACCGATGGTCGAATAATAATTGCGAAGTATCGGTTTTTTTTATATTTTCGTGCGTGCAAATAAGATAAACTATGACTATCATCCAACTCGAATACCTGCTGGCGGTAGCCAATTGCGGTAGTTTCTCTTTGGCAGCGGAACACTGTTTCGTGACCCAGCCGTCGTTGAGCATGCAGATCAAGTCTTTGGAGGAAGAATTGGGCGTGGTGCTGCTCGATCGCAGCAAGAAACCGGTCATTCCGACCGAGGCGGGCGAGGTGGTGCTTGCCGAAATCCGGGAAACCCTCCGGGCTTACGATCATATCCGCGAAGCGGTCGCGGAACTCAAAGGCGAAACTTCCAGTCGGTTGCGGCTCGGCGTCATTCCGACCATCGCACCTTACCTGTTGCATAAGTTTATTCCCGATTTCGTGCGGGACTATCCCAAAGTCGAACTGGAGATTGCGGAGATGGTGACCGCCGACATCGTCGATGCGCTGCGCCGCGACCGGATCGATGCGGCATTGGTCGCCGGCGGAACCTGCGGCGAGGGGATTCAGGAACACGAGTTGTTCGACGACCGGTTCCATCTTTACGTGTCCCGGGAGAATCCGCTTTTCGAACGCACGAACGTCCGTATCGAGGATATCGACCTCAAGGAGCTGGTGCTGTTAAGTCCGGGGCATTGTATGCGTGACCAGATCATCGAGCTGTGCCAGGCCAAACGGGAGGTCCCCTCGCACTATACGTTCGAATCCGGTTCGCTCGATACGTTGATGCGGATCGTCGATAGCACGCATTGCGTGACGATTATCCCCGAAATGGCCGTGGAATACATTCCTGCGGAGCATCGTTGTCAGGTCAAAACGCTGGCCAAGGGGGCTACTTCGCGCAAGATCGCCGTGGCCGTGCGCCGGACCTATGTCAAAAGTTCGATCATCAAAGCCTTGATCGATACTATTTTGTCGAAAGTTTCCCGCCAATAGGGATTCGGGACGGATATTTGCAGAGTAAATTTTCGGATATTCTCTTGTATCTTTGCGGGAAGCGGGATGCGTTCGGCATAAAAAAACAAACGGGTTTGTTTTGTTCTGCCCTCATTTTCGCTACCTTTGCAAAGTTGTATTGACCGGTAAATTCAAACTATGGAAAAATTGACAGGCACGATAATTCGTGCAATCCAGGATAAAAAGGGTAAAAATATCGTATCGTTGGATCTTTCGAAAATCGACGGGGCGATCTGCTCCTGCTTCATCGTTTGCAACGCCGACTCCACCACGCAGGTCGCTGCGATCGCGGCGGGTATCGAGGAGCAGGTATTGGAAACCCTCGGCGAGAAGGTCTGGCGCGTGGAAGGACAGCAAAATGCGCTGTGGATCGCTATGGACTACGTGGATGTGGTGGTGCATATTTTTCAGACAGAATTGCGTGAATTTTACAAATTGGAGGAGCTGTGGGCCGATGCCCCGGCGACCCGTTATGAGTATGACGAATAATATTTTATGGCACAACAGAAAATAAACAACAAAATGAATATGCCGCGTCCTTCGTGGATGTGGATATACGGCGTCATCATTATTTTTATTGTCGGCTACTGGATGTTCGGACCCGGCAACGGAGTCCCGGTCAAGAGCGACTGGAATACCGTGGCGCAGATGATCGAGCAGGGCGACGTCGAAAAAATCCAGGTCGTCAATCGTGACCTGGCGGAAATCTACCTTAAGAAGGATGCTGCGGACCGGTACCGTAAGGATGCTGCGGACCCGCGTTTCCGTAATATGCCCGAAACGGGGGCTCAGCTTACTTTCAATATCGGGTCGGTGGATACGTTCCGTCAGGATTTGGATAAGGTGACGGCCGAGTCGGGTAACAAGGTGGTGCTGGTGTACGAGAACCGGGAGAATTCCTGGACATCGATTCTGCTTCAGATGCTTCCCTGGATCATTATTATCGGCGGCTGGTTCTTCCTGATGAGCCGCATGTCGCGGGGTGCCGGAGGCGGTGCTGGCGGTATTATGAACGTGGGGAAGGCCCGGGCGCAGGTGTTCGACAAGGAGAACTCGAAAAAGGTGACTTTCAAGGACGTTGCCGGACTGGAGGAGGCAAAGGTCGAGATCATGGAGATCGTCGATTTCCTCAAGAACCCCGACAAATACAAATCCATCGGTGCGAAAATTCCCAAGGGCGCGTTGCTGGTAGGCCCTCCGGGAACGGGTAAAACCCTGTTGGCGAAGGCGGTGGCGGGAGAGGCCAATGTGCCGTTCCTGTCGATTTCCGGCTCGGATTTCGTGGAGATGTTCGTGGGCGTGGGCGCGTCCCGTGTCCGGGACCTGTTCAAGGAGGCCGCCAAGGTGGCTCCCTGCATCATTTTCATCGACGAGATTGACACCATCGGCAAATCCCGTGACGGCGGCCGCTTCGGCGGCAACGACGAGCGGGAGCAGACTCTGAACCAGCTGCTGGCGGAGCTGGACGGCTTCGACCCCAGCAAGGGCGTTATCGTGCTGGGGGCCACCAACCGGCCGGAGGTGCTGGATAAGGCCCTGCTGCGTCCCGGCCGCTTCGACCGGCGCATCACCGTGGACCGGCCCAACCTGGCAGGCAGACTTGCCACCCTGCAGGTCCACACCCGGAACATCCGCCTGGCGGAGGACGTGAATCTGGACAAGATCGCCCAGGCCACCGCAGGCTGCGTGGGCGCGGACCTGGCCAACCTGGTGAACGAGGCGGCCCTGCGGGCCGTGCGCAAGGGCCGCAAGGCCGTGAACCAGAACGACCTGCTGGCCGCCTTTGAAACGGTCATCGCAGGCTCCGAGAAGAAGGGCACCGTCATCACCCAGGAGGAAAAGCGCATCATCGCCTATCACGAGGTGGGCCACGCCCTGGTGGCGGCCAAGCAGAAGAATGCCCAGCCCGTCAGCAAGATCACCATCGTGCCCCATACCCAGGGGGCCCTGGGCTACACCCTGCACCTGCCGGAGGAGGAGAAGTTCCTCATGTCCAAGGAGGACATTCTGGCGGAGATCCGGACCCTGCTGGCAGGCCGGTCCTCGGAGGAGATCGTGTGCAACA
>OHLA01000640.1_pt1 | contig 13661 bp, 11 predicted proteins | sample 1568961 | NCBI WGS metagenome assembly OHLA01 (sample SAMEA3879530, study PRJEB24766) | human gut metagenome | biome: human-associated habitat; feature: feces | place: USA | collected 1985/1987
TGGAAATTTTTTCCCAATATAAACGACTTCTCTTGTTTCGGCTATTTCCACAATTTCTCCCACATACTTTTCCAAATATTGTTCCACTAATTCCCATTCAATGTTCTGTTTATTAAAAAATAGAATTTCTGGAATCAGTACGATCTTATTCCCCTCGCTGTCCTTTACAATTTCAAGTTTTGCCATTCAATACCTCTCTTTTGAAAATATTGCTACTATCATACCATGAAATACACCTGGCTGCATTCCAAAAATCTCCGGCAAAATTTGGTGAAAACTCATGAAATTTTTCTTTACATAATTGTTCCCCAAAAAAGAGACTCCCGTTTTCAGGAATCTCTTTCTTCTTAAATAGAATTGCTGTATGTTACGCCACGACATCCTCAAATTGCGAATTGTAAAGGTTTGCATAGAACCCATTCTTCGCAAGCAGCTCTTCATGGTTGCCCTGCTCGATGATATGACCGTCCTTCATGACCAGAATGACGTCCGCGCTGCGGATGGTGGAAAGGCGGTGTGCAACGATAAAGCTCGTCCTGCCTTCCATCAGCTTTGCAAATGCATTCTGAATCTTTAATTCTGTTCTGGTATCGATTGAGGACGTCGCCTCGTCTAAAATCAGCATCGGCGGTCGGCACAGCATAACGCGCGTGATGCACAGAAGCTGCTTCTGTCCCTGGGAAAGGCTTCCTCCGTCCTCCGAAATGACCGTGTCATAGCCCTCCGGCAAGCGCATGATAAAACTGTGCGCATGGCATGCCTTCGCCGCTGCTTCGATCTCTTCCTGCGTCGCATCCGGTTTTCCGACCGTAATGTTGTCACGGATGGTTCCGGCTCTCAGCCAGGTTTCCTGCAGCACCATGCCGTATCCCGCACGCAGGCTGTGTCTGGTCATTTCCCGGATATCCACATCTTCTACCGAAATGGAGCCGCTGTTTACATCATAAAACCGCATCAACAGGTTGATCACCGTCGTTTTGCCGCATCCGGTGGGTCCGACAATCGCCACGCGCTCGCCTGGCTTTACCTGCAGATTGAAATTCTCAATGAGCTTCTGCTCCGGCGCATAGGAAAACGCAACGTCCTTCAGCTCCACTTTCCCATCCACATGCTGCAGCGAAACCGCATTTTCCACTTCCGGCACCTGAGATTTTTCTTCGATCAGCTCGAACACCCGTCCCGCACAGGCGATCGCGTTCTGCAGTTCTGTTACGACGCCGGAAATTTCATTAAAGGGTTTGGTGTACTGATTTGCATAGCTCAAAAAACTGCTCAGCTGTCCGACCGTCAGCCGTCCGTTGATCGCAGCCAGCGCGCCGAAGATGCCAACGCCGGTATACACAAGGCTATTGACAAAACGGGTGGACGGATTTGTGATAGAGGAAAAGAAAATCGCTTTCAACGAGCACGTCTGGAGACGGCCGTTGATTTCGTCGAATTTTTCGATGGCATCCTTTTCCTGCCCGAATGCCTGCACAATCTTCTGGTTGCCGATCATTTCATCGATCAAAGCGGTCTGCTCGCCTCTCGTTTCGGACTGGGCCTTGAACATGCTGAAGGTCCGTTTTGCGATAAACGAGGCCACAAACAAGGAAACCGGTGTTACCACCAGCACGACAATCGTGATGCCGACGTTGACCGAAAGCATGAAGCCGATCGTTCCCAGAATCGTAATCACACCGGTAAAGAGCTGCGTAAAGCCCATCGGCAGACCGTCCGCAAACTGATCGACGTCCGCGATGACACGACTGACGATCTCACCGTGGGCATGTCCGTCAATGTATTTGAGGGGCAGAACCTCTATCTTTTCAAACGCCTCGTTTCGAATATCCCGCACGATCTGATAGGTCAGTTTATTGTTGCAGACGTTCATAATCCACTGTGCCAGTGCGGTGATCCCGATCATGACCGCCATTTTGATCAGAACTGCAATCAGTCCGTCAAAATTGACATTACCTTTTCCAACGATGCAGTCCACCGCTTTACCGATTAACAGTGGAAGATACAGCGTGGATGCGACAGTAATCGCCGCTAAAATCACGGATAAAAGAAGGAAAAAACGGTATGGCTTCATATAGTGCAGCACTTTTTTCAGGGTCTGCGTCTGTCCTGCTTCCATTTTTTTTGCCATGTTCAGCATCCTCCTTTCTCTGCCTTACCCGCATTGGCGGCGTTTTCACGCACTGCCTTCGCCGCCTTTTCATCGAACTGGGAATAATAAATTTCCTGATAAACCGGACAGGTTTCAAGCAGCTCCTCATGGGTTCCAAGTCCGGCAGCCTTTCCATCGTCCAGCACCAGAATTCGGTCTGCATGCTGAATGGAGGACGTTCTCTGGGAAACGATAAAGACCGCAGGATTTCCTTCCATATTTCGGATCGCTTTTCGAAGCGCCGCATCCGTCGCATAGTCGAGGGCAGACGCGCTGTCGTCCAAAATCAGGATTTCCGGCTGTCTGACAAGGGCACGGGCAATGGTCAGACGCTGTCTCTGACCGCCGGATAAATTCTTGCCTCCCTGCTCGATTCTGCTCTCGAGCTGTCCGTCTTTTTTCTCAACAAACTCTTTTGACTGGGAAATTTCCAGCGCTTTCCACATTTCTTCTTTGGACGCGTCCTTCTTTCCCCAGCGCAGATTCTCTACAATGGTTCCGGCAAACAGCACTGCTTTCTGCGGCACGATGCCAATCCTGCTGCGCAGCACTTCCGGGCTGTAATCTTTGACGTCCACGCCGTCTACCAGGACACGTCCCTTTGTCACATCGTAAAAACGGGGGATCAGATTGACCACACTGGATTTACCGGAACCCGTACCGCCGATGATGCCGATCGTCTCACCATGCTTTGCCGTAAAGCTGATGTCCGTCAGCGATTCGCTGCCCGCTCCCGCATAAGTCAGACATACATGGTCGAAGACAACCGCAGGCGCATTTTTGTCCGTCTCAATTTTCTGTTCCACATCAGCCAGCTCCATACTGTTTTGCACTTCCAGCACGCTCTGCACACGGTTGCCGCAGGCGATCGCTTTTGTCACCGTGATAATCAGATTCGCCAGCTTGACAAGCTCCACCAGAATCTGGGACATGTAATTGACAAGCGCTACGATCTGTCCCTGGGTCAGGATGCCGGAATCTACACGGATCGCGCCGGTATACAACAGCGCAATGATCGAAACGTTGACGATCACATAAGTAATGGGGTTCATCAGACCGGAGATTCTGCCAACGTATTTCTGCAGCCCAGTCAGCGTTTCATTTTTTTCCTGATAACGGCTTAATTCTTCCTCTTCTTTATTAAAAGCGCGGATGACGCGCACGCCTGTCAGGTTTTCCCGGGTCAGACCCAGCACCTGATCCAGCGCAGCCTGCACCTTTTTGTACAGAGGCATCGTCCAGAGCATGATGCCGAACACGACGATGGAAAGCAGCGGAATCGTCACCACGAAAATCAGCGCCGCCTTTGCATCTACGGTAAACGACATAATCATCGCGCCGAACACAATAAAGGGTGAACGCAAAAACAGGCGCAGCACCAGATTGACACCGGATTGTACCTGGTTGATATCACTCGTCATTCTCGTGATCAACGTAGACGTGCCGAGGGTATCCATTTCCGTATAGGAGAGTCCCTGGATGTGCGCAAACAGCTCATGGCGCAGGCGGGTGGAAAATCCGGTCGCCGCTTTCGCCGCAAAATACTGCGCTGTAATCGAGCAGACCAGTCCGATGACACCCAGCGCAATCAAAAGCATACACATCCTCACGATGTACGGTTTGTCCGATCCGCCGATACCCTGATCGATCACCGCAGCCATTACCAGCGGAACAAACAGCTCAAACAGTGCTTCCAGCATTTTAAACAAAGGGGCGAGCACGGTTTCCTTTTCATACCCTTTCAAATAACAAAGCAGCTTCTTCACGTCTTGTCTTCCTCCATTCGGTCTTTTTATCTGCCAAAAATCCGGTTATAGCCATAGGGCAGCGGCCGTCCGAACAGATCCGGCCATCGAATGCTCTCTACCACGCCTTCCGTCTTTTCTGCCGCTTCCTGATTGTCCGGATTATCCGGGATTCGGTTCTCACACTGCACATTTTCACAGCTGTCGCATACACCGGCGCAGCGGACGCCCTCCTTTGTCAATTCTGTCCAGAACACAACGCTTTTTTTTGGGATCAGGCAAAGGCTTTCGTTGCAGGTGATGTAGGCAGCGGTATATTGACCATCGCAGTCAAGCAGTTTCAGCAGCGCCGGAAGCTGTTCGATCGGCTCGCTGCTGCTTCCCAAAAAGCTCATCTGCTTCACAAACCATCCGGTTCTTCGATGAATTTCCGCATGGAACCGGCTATAGGCTTCCATCAGAGCTTCTCCGGCGAGTGTTTCAACCATATAACTTTCCAGCAGCATGTCCTGCTCTTGAAGCTTTTCCTGCAGCTCGTCCACTCCTTTTCCAAGTGTCATGGATGCTGCCAGTCGATCTTCTTTTTCCGGGCACGCTGCGAACCGGCAGCTGATCTGATCGCTGCAGGCATCCTTTAGCCGGGTGCACAGCTGCTTGAGCTGCTCACGCTCGTCTTCCGGAAAATGATAGCGTGCAAGCGTCCGTGCTGTAAGGAGCACTGTGTCTGCGATCGGAAGCACTACAGATTGCGGCATAGCGTAAACGGGCGGAATGACAGATTGCGCAGACGATGCGCCCCCAGGCTGACGTGCCGATTGTGCACCTGCCGTGCCCCGCGGTACGATCATAACGGACGCTCCTGCAGAATCTCCGCAAAATATCCCATGTGGGACACCGGCTCCCCGGCGCAGTACAGATGAGACGTGTCTCCCAGCATCTGCGTCCGGAACATCCCATAGCCCTGCTCCACCTCTTCCGTACTCACAACCGTCACGGAAGACGGCGGCAGAAACATCGTATGATTCAGACACACCGGAGAAATGGAAAGCAGATGGGACAGCATATAAAATGTCACTCCCATATGGCAGAACAGCACGATTGTGTCCTCATTATGCTGCTTCGTGCGATATAAGCGTCCCTCCCTGTGATAACCGTGTTTTGCGAGGATGCCGTCTAAGCCATCGCAGACTTTCTGATAGGTCTCTGCAACCGGCCCGCTTTTCATCAGATCCGTTTCCAGAAAACGATCTATATTCAGCAAATCCGGCTCTTTTGTCCAGTAAGCGGGCTTTAAATCCCAGCTCAGCCGGTTCTTTCCGGTTTCCGGGTCAACGACACAGGCATCGAATTCGCGCATCCAATCACATGTCACTGCCTCCCTGCCGCATTCCTTCAGCGTAAACGATGCAGTATCCTTCGCCCTGCCAAGTGGCGAACAGTAAAATTCATCCACCTTCCAACGCTTCGTGCGCTCAGCAAGAAGCTTCGCTTCCCGCCAGCCCTTTTCTGTCAGGCTGTCAATTGAATAATCCGGTTCTGCATGCCGGATAAAAATCAGTCGCATCGATCCTTTCCTCCCTTTGTGTCTCCCCATTTTCCAAATTGCTATGCAGCAAACATGTTTTCATGTTACTCCATTTCCATAGAAAAATCCAGCGCCAATTCTACGTTCCTGCAGCGTCCCGCAGGCAGCGCGAAAAAACCGCATATCCCAGCAGCGCACCCACGCAGTTCAGCAAAATATCATCCACATCAAATGCGCCGAATGCCGTAAAAAGCTGAAACAGCTCGATACAGCAGACAAGCACGAACGCGTCCAGAAACAGAATCCAGAATCGACGGCTCTCCTTTTGCAGAAACGGCAATAAGAAGCCAAGCGGCACAAAAGCAAGCACGTTGCCGAAAAGATTTTCAAAGCTGTTTAATTTTCCCCAGTAACGGATATACATCCGAATCGTCTTAAATAAAGTGAAGTTGGCGGTTCCAAGTCCCTCCCAGACAACCTCCTTTGTCCAGGAAGCAGCGATCGCCTCCAGCCGCGCAAGGGGATACTTAAAAACAATCACCTTGAGCAGCACAAGAATATAAAAGAAAAACACAGTCTTGAGAATGTGCTTTGTTTTCCGACTGCTTTCATCCTCTGCAAAAAGACTGTGTCCCAGTTGATTCCATATCTTTTTCATAAAGATCCTCTACTGATAATAAACCTCCATCAGGCAAAGTCCGGACGCCGGTGCCAGCATTCCCGCCTTCTGCCGGTCTTTTCCGTCCAGAATCGCAGCAATTTCTTCCGGTCTGCGCATCCCGAGACCGACCTCCACCAGTGTTCCGGTCAGAATGCGGATCATATGGAACAAAAATCCGTCTCCCCGAAAAGAAATCCGGATATCCGCGCCGTTTTGCTCGAATAAAATGGACTCTATCGAGCGGACAGTCGATTTTTTCTTGTTTTTTGCGGAGGTAAACGCTGCAAAATCATACGTCCCGACCAGATACTTCGCCGCTGTTTTCATCGCATCTACATCTAACTGCTGTTCGATCTGCCATACCAGCCGTCTGTCAAACACCGCAGGGATTTTGCTGTTGTGAATCCGGTAGCAATAGGTCTTACCGACCGCATTTAAACGCGCGTGGAACCTGGGAGCAGCCTCCTGACAGGAAATAACCGCCACATCCTCCGGCAGATACTGGTTCAGCTTATCCAGAAGCTCTTCGCAGGAAAGTTCCGTATTCATATGGAAATTCGCGGTCTGCCCTAGGGCGTGCACACCTGCATCCGTCCTGCCGGATGCCTGGATTTCCACCGGAGTCCCCGCAATTTTCGAAAGCAGCGTCTCGAATTTGCCCTGCAGCGTGTTCTGAGTCGTCCCCTGCCGCTGCCAGCCCTGATATCTGGTTCCTTCGTATTGAATCACAATTCTAAAGTTGCGCAAATCATCCTCCACTCTGCGGGCGCAGCGCGCCAAAACCCCCGAACAACCAAGCGTTTCCTCAGACTTTGGCGCGCCGCCCCGAACCTCACGACAACGTTTTTTATTCCTTTTTCTCCGAAATCTCTGCCTTATCCTCCGGGGTCAGGCGCCGGAACCGGTTAAAGCCATGCACCAGGATCCGCACGCTGTCAATGGTTGTGTCAAAAAATCCCGCCTGATACATATTGGCAACAATAATGCCTGCAGGAACTGCCAGGATCATGCCGGCAACGCTGCCTACCTTATAACCGATAAAGATCAGAAACAGGGTCGGAAGCGGCGGAACGCCAATGGAATCCCCAACAATTTTCGGCTGGATGAGCTGACGCAAAAGCTGTCCAACTCCCCAGATGATCAGCAGCCCGATGGCCATTTTAAAGTCTCCGCCAAGCACCTTGATCACTGCCCATGGCCACAGAACCGTACCGGTTCCGAATACCGGCAGAAAATCCAGGATCGCAATCCCGATCGAAATCAGCGCACCGTAACGCACCCGCAGGATCAAAAAGCCTACCAGCATCAGAAGATATACCCAGATCTCGATCTTTAGCTGTGCTTTGAAATATCCGCCAATGGCACCGGTCAGACTGTGATACATCACATCCCACTTTTTGCGGAAGTTCTCCGGTACATATCTGCGAAACGCAGCAATCACTTCTTCCCGCTGCGCAACGAAGAAATAAGAGGACAACAGGCACATGATGACACCGACGATGATCGTCGGGATATTTTTGGCAAAATTGCCGACTGCAGATACCGTCGGACTGCCCATATGATCCACTGCGCTGCTCAACAGATTCATCAGCGAATTCAGAATTCTGGCAACCTGCTCCTGCACGTTTGGAGAAAAATAGTGAGAAAAGCTTTCCAGTGAGCTTCCCGCGTTGGAAATATCAGACTCCATTGCCTTCCAGAGTCCCGGCAGCTCTTCCACAAATCCCTTCAGCTGTCCTGCAAGCAGGCTCAGGATCCCGTAAATACCAGCTACGATCGCAGCGATAACTGCAATAATGACGATCGCAGAACCTGCTTTTCTGCGGATCTTAATCTTTTCATCCAAAAAACGCACCAGCGGGTTTGCGATCATCGCGATGATCCAGCCAATTACAAAAGGCATAAAATACGAAATAACCGATGGCACAACAAATACGACAAACAGCAAGATCACTACTGCAGTGATCAGGTTTAACACCGCTTTTACATATTTTCTGGATTGTCTCCACATGCTTTAATGCCTCCGTCTTCTGAGAGAATGCTGTCGAGCAGATCATAAATTTCTTCCCGTCCCTGCTTGGAAAGAGAGGAATACGGGATGATGATCGTATCCTTCTGTGCCTCTAAGCCAACCCGAATTGCCTTGAGCTGCTTTTGGATCTGACTGCGGTTGATTTTGTCCAGCTTGGTTGCAATGATGATCGGATCAAAGCCGTAATGACGCATCCACTGATACATCTGCTTATCGTTTGCAGACGGGTCGTGCCGGATATCGATCAGCAAAAAAACCGCCTTTAGCTGCTTGGAGGAATGCAGGTATCGTTCGATCATCTTGCCCCACTGCGCCTTTACTTCCTGATTGGCTTTTGCGTAGCCATAGCCAGGCAGATCTACCAGATAAAACACTTCATTTACATTATAAAAGTTGATGGTCTGGGTTTTGCCGGGCTGGGAAGAAGTTCTCGCCAGGCTTTTCCGGTTCATGATCCCGTTGATGAGGGAGGATTTGCCAACGTTACTCTTTCCGGCAAATGCAATTTCCGGCAGCATATTGTCCGGAAGCTTACTCGTAATGCCGCAGACCGTTTCCAATTGAACGGATTTGATTACCATATCAGTTGTTTCCTTTCCCGCCCACAAAAGCGTGCGCAATCACATCGTCCATCGTTTCTACAAAAAGAATTTCCAACCCATTTTTGATCTCCGCCGGAATCTCTTCAACGTCCGGACGGTTCTTTTCTGGCACCAATACTGTCTTGATTCCAGCAGTCTTTGCCGCCAGAGTCTTTTCCTTTAAGCCGCCGATGGGCAGCACTCTGCCCCGCAGCGTAATTTCGCCCGTCATCGCCAGATCGGCGCGAACCGGCGTATGGGTCAGCGCAGACAGAAGCGCCGTCGCCATCGTAATACCGGCGGACGGTCCGTCCTTGGGAACCGCTCCCTCCGGAATATGAATATGAAAATCATTCTTTTTAAATACGTCGGGATCGATCTGGTACCGCTCGCTGACCGAACGGATATAGCTCAGGCCAGTCATAGCGGATTCCTTCATCACATCGCCTAACTGTCCGGTCAGCTCCAGCTCGCCTTTGCCCGGCATCATATTGACTTCAATCTGCAGCGTATCGCCGCCCACACTCGTCCATGCCAGGCCGCGCACAATTCCGATTTCGTCCGTCTGATTTGCTTTCAGGGAATGGAATCTGGGCTTGCCGAGATATTTTTCAAGGTTCCGGTCGTTGACGCGGATACAGCTTTTATCCTCTTTTAACAGCTCTCTCGCTGCTTTCCGGCAGATCTCCCCAAGCTTTCGCTCCAGACCTCTGACACCGGCTTCTCTTGTATAACCCTCAATCACGCTGCGCAGTGCATTATCACTGACGATCAGCCGTCCCTGCATACCGTTTTTCTTCAGCTGCTTGGGCATCAGATGCTCCCGTGCGATATGGAACTTTTCCGCAGCGGTATAACTGCTGACCTCGATCACTTCCATACGATCCAGAAGAGGACGCGGAATTGTCTCGGTCGTATTTGCCGTCACAACAAACAGCACCTCCGATAAATCGATCGGAATTTCCACATAATGATCACGGAAATTGCGGTTTTGTTCGGCATCCAGCACTTCCAGAAGCGCCGAAGCGGTGTCTCCTTTATAGTCGCTCGAAACCTTATCCACCTCGTCCAGCAGCATCAGCGGGTTTTTCACGCCTGCCTGTCTCAAACCATTGACAATCCGTCCGGGCATCGAGCCGACATAGGTTCTTCTGTGTCCCCGGATCTCCGCCTCATCCCGCACACCGCCAAGGCTGATGCGGACGTATTTTTTATTCAACGCCTCTGCAACGCTGCGTGCAATCGAGGTTTTACCGGTTCCGGGAGGTCCTACCAGACAGATAATCGGGCTTTCTCCCTGTTTGGTCAGCGCGCGCACCGCCAGAAATTCCAGCATACGCTCCTTTACCTGTTCCAGACCATAATGATCCCGGTCAAGAATCTCCTCCGCGCGAGTCAGGTCGGAGGTTTCGCGGGAGGTTTTGTCCCACGGAAGCTCCAGAAGTGTCTCGATATAGGCACGTTCCACACCGGACTCTGCACTGTTTGTGGAAAGCCGTTTGAATCTGGAGATTTCTTTTGCGATCTTTTCCTTTACTTCTTTAGAGGCTTTGAGCTGCTGCAGCTTTTCTTCATACAATGCTGCATCCGACGCATCGTCCTCCCCCAGCTCCTCCTGAATATATTTCAGCTGTTCCCGCAAAATGTAATCTTTTTGGTTTTTATCCACACGTTCCCGCACTTTTTCCGTCAGATCCGTGCGGATTCTGGCAACCTCTACCTCCGTCGCAAGCACCTCTGCCAGCGCTTCGAAACGGCTTTCGAGATCCACCTGCTCCAAAATTTTCTGCTTTACGGTGTAATCTGCCGGAATATTTTCGATAATCTGATCCATCAGCTTACCAGGATCACGAATTTCCTCCATATGGCGCAGAAGCGTCCGTCCCGTTCTGGGATAATATTTGCAATATTCTGTGAAACGATCGCGCGCGCTGCGCAGCATCGCTTCTTTCCTGCTTTCGTCCATTGCTGGCACTTCCAGCACCTCGATGTCGCCGCCGAGCCATTCCCACTCTCCAAAAAGCGTCCTAAGACGTCCTCTGCAAACGCCCTCTACGAGAACGCGAACCAGATTGTCCGGCAGCTTCGTGACCTGTTTTACCTTTGCAATACAGCCGATCTGGTACAGATCCTCTGCCTGCGGGTCCTCCGTCTCAGCATGGCACTGGGTTACCAGAAATACCTCCTGATCCTCGCTCATCGCCTGTTCTGCCGCCAGAATGGACTTCTTGCGGATCAGGTCAAAATGTATCATCGTATCCGGCAGGATCGTCATGCTGCGCAGGGCGATCACCGGAAGTTTTTTGAAATTTTCCATCGTATGCTATCTCCTATTGATGCGGAGTTTAGGATAAAATCCTGCGGAGTATTTTTTATCGTATCCTATACGATAAAAAACGCCGTCCGTATCTGTCGCGGGCGGCGTCTTTTACTGTCATTCTATTTTGCTTCTTTAAAGCCGTCCAGAAGTCCCTGTTTTTCACGCCGTACCACCATCGGTTTTCCGGTTCCTTCTACCGCTTCTTTTGTAATTACGCACTGTGTAATGCTCGGATCGGAAGGGATCTGATACATCACATCCATCATCGTCTTTTCCATGATGGAGCGAAGTCCTCTGGCGCCTGTCTTTCTCTCCAGCGCGAGGTCAGCGATCTTTTCAATCGCTTCCTTCTCAAAGGAAAGCTTTACATGGTCGAATCCAAAGAGCTTCTGATACTGCTTGATCAGCGCATTCTTCGGCTCCATGAGGATTCGGATCAATGCCTCTCTGTCCAGTCCCTCCAGCGCTACCGTAATCGGCACGCGTCCGACGAACTCCGGAATCAGTCCGAACTTCACCAGATCCTGCGGAGTTACATCCGCATACAGCTCGCCTGCCTTGCGCTCTACGTTGGAAGAAATCTGTGCGTTGAAGCCGATGCTCTTTTTGTCCAGTCTGGATTCCACGATCCGCTCGATGCCGTCAAAGGCGCCGCCGCAGATGAACAAAATGTTCGTCGTGTCAATCGGAATCAGCTCCTGCTGCGGGTGCTTCCGTCCGCCCTGGGGAGGAACACTCGCTACTGTGCCTTCCATGATCTTCAGCAGTGCCTGCTGTACGCCCTCTCCCGAAACGTCGCGGGTAATCGATACGTTTTCACTTTTCTTCGTGATCTTGTCGATTTCATCCAGATATACAATACCGAGCTGTGCCCGTTCAATATCATAATCAGCCGCCTGAATCAGCTTTTTCAGGATGTTTTCAACATCCTCACCGACATATCCGGCTTCCGTCAGCGTCGTCGCATCTGCGATCGCAAACGGTACGTTGATGATCTTCGCCAGAGACTGTGCAAGATATGTCTTGCCGCTGCCGGTAGGTCCCAGCATAATAATGTTGGACTTCTGCAGCTCAACGCCATCGTCGTCCGCCCCGGCTGTCACTCTTTTATAATGGTTATATACAGCAACGGACAGTACCTTTTTGGCCTCTTCCTGACCGATCACATAATCATCGAGGAATTCTTTGATCTGCACCGGTTTCAGCAGGTTGATCTGTTTAGGATCTTCCTCCTGCGGTTCTTCTTCATTTTCCTCTTCGATGATTTCGGCACAGATGTCCACGCACTCATCACAGATATATACGCCGTCCGGACCAGCAATCAGCTTATGCACCTGATCCTGTGTCTTGTGGCAGAAGGAACATCTCACCTGGTCATCAGAAAATCTGCCTGCCATATCGTTCTCCTATCTATTTCTTATTTCAAATAATCCTCGTGGGAAGTGATAATCATATCGATCAGGCCATATTCTTTGGCTTCTTCTGCGGTCTTCCAGTTATCTCTTTCGGTGTCCGCAGCGATCACTTCGTACTCTTTTCCAGTATTCTCCGCAAGAATTCTGTTCATTCTCTCTTTTGTTTTTAATATATGCTTCGCGTTGATTTCGATATCAGTCGCCTGTCCCTGTGCGCCGCCCAGAGGCTGATGGATCATGATCTCTGCGTTCGGAAGCGCAAGTCTCTTTCCTTTGGTACCGCCGGAAAGTAAAAATGCTCCCATACTTGCTGCAAGTCCGATACAGATCGTGGATACATCACATTTGATGTACTGCATTGTATCATAAATTGCAAGTCCTGCTGTTACCATTCCACCCGGGGAATTGATATATAACTGGATATCTTTTCCAGGATCTTCTGACTCTAAGAAAAGTAACTGTGCAACCACAAGGCTTGCTGTTGTCTCATTCACTTCTTCTCCCAGGAAAATAATTCTATCTTTTAATAATCTGGAGTAAATGTCGTAGTTGCGCTCTCCTCTGCTGGTCTGTTCAATGACATATGGTACTAAACTCATATAAAATACCTCCTTTATAAAAGCTCAAAAGACCAGCTCAGAAAATAGGCTTCTGAGCCAGTCCATCAAATCTTGATTCAAAAATCTTATTCTTCTGTAGACTCTTCTGCATCAGCCTTTTTCTTTGCCTTTGCACGCTCTTTAACGTTGTCCATGATAAGATCTACAGCCTTTGTGATAGCAAGGTCTTTCTTCATAGACTCCTTCTCAGCATCTCCCATGTACTCTTTAAGCTTATCAGCCTCCATGCCGTATGCCTTAGCCATCTTCTCTACCTCAGCATCGATATCTGCATCAGTAACCTCGATGTTTTCCTCCTTGGCAATCTGCTCAAGTACAAGGCTGCTCTGGATACGTGTTGTAGCCTCAGGACGAACCTGATCCTTAAGCTGGTCAACTGTCATGCCTGAGAACTGTAAGTACTGCTCCATTGTAAGACCGCTCTGTGCGATTCTCTGAGCGAACTCCTCAACCATTGTCTCACACTGTGTCTCAATCATTGCCTCAGGAAGATCCATCTTTGACTTATCGATAATCTTCTGGATAGCCTCATCCTCTTTAGTCTTCTTAGCTTCTGTCTCTTTCTTCTCTGTGAGGTTCTTTTTGATTTCCTCTTTGTACTCAGCTAATG
>OHLA01000660.1_pt1 | contig 13448 bp, 7 predicted proteins | sample 1568961 | NCBI WGS metagenome assembly OHLA01 (sample SAMEA3879530, study PRJEB24766) | human gut metagenome | biome: human-associated habitat; feature: feces | place: USA | collected 1985/1987
GTGCGTAAGCGGGTACGTATTATTTCTACCTGGAACGGGAAAAAGGTATACCTGGAGGAATTTTACAATATTCTGAAGACCGCAATCGAAGAGACGGAACTGCTGATACAGAAAAAGGATCGGGAACTTTTTGAAGACATTCTATCCCAGACGATCAGCCAGCAGCTTACGGATCGTATAGCAGAGAGCAGAAAGTGGGCAAAAGACATGTCAAAGCTCATGCAGGAGATCGATACCTCCATGGGACTTCGTTTTTCTCTGGAATGGAAGCCCTGCAAAGCTGACAACGAAAAAGAACTGGATACAGCGGATCTGGAGCAGATCCTTCTGCGTGACCGGGAGCTGCTTACCCTGGATGATATTGAAAAAGTAGCAGGGCATTTCCGCAGTAAAATACGTGCAGAAAAGGCAAAACTGGAAGAGACGGGAACGATCATCAATTACATGGAACTGGTAAGAGATGCCCTGGATTACCGGAAATGGTTTGAATTCCAGATGTTTTTCCGGCGCGGCGAAGAGACGAAAAAGCCGTTGACAAATGCCGCATTTAACCGTTTCAGCGGAGGCGAAAAAGCAATGGCCATGTATGTGCCGTTGTTCGGAGCGGTAAATGCACAGTATAAAAAGGCAGACAATAAAGATCATCCCAGAATTATTGCACTGGATGAGGCATTTGCCGGTGTCGACGACAAGAATATCAAAAGTATGTTTGAACTGGTTCATAAGCTGGATTTCGACTATATCATGAATTCCCAGGCACTGTGGGGATGCTTTGAGACGGTCAAAGGCCTTCGGATTGCGGAACTTCATCGTCCGGAGAACTCCCAGGTGGTATCGGTGATCCGGTATACGTGGAACGGACATGAGAGGATTTTAGATGAACAATAATGAAGCATGTGCGGAATATTTTAGAGGAAATTCTGCGTACCGGAGATGCTTTTCGGAATTTGAAAAGAAATGGAAAACTTACGGAAAAGTAACAGGGATCATTACACTGAAAAATACTTCCGAAGAAGAGCGGAGAGCCATCGGTGGGATACTTGGAAAGACATTTTATGAAAATACCATACGTTTTCCTTTTGCGGAATTTGAAAAGGGATTGCAATACACAAAATTTGCTCCTGTGGATTTTGAACAAGTACTGGAAGCATATTTCGGCAGAAAAATGCTGACCACGCAGGAGAGACAGAAGGAGGCAGAGCGGGGAAAGGCAGATTTTTTTGAAACTGTAGAGAGCTATCTGACAGAGTGTACAGGTCCGGATTCCATTGCGGTCTCCTGGCTACAGGATATGTTTTCTCAAAAAAAGTATGGCTATCAGACAGTAATCAGAGAATATGGAAGGGACAGAGAAAAGACAGAAAAACTGTTGAAAACTGTGGGAAAGGCGATCCTTTTGCTGGAAGATATTCGAGAGACGGAAGAGGAATATCCCCTGGCGGTATTTTCCGCGGAAGTATCTGGAAATCCCCATTACTTTGATCAGGGAACAACCGGAGGACAATTATTGGTTCACGGGATGTGTTATGCCACGGAAGAAGATTATCCGGCAAATGCCCATCAGTGGAGAGAATTACTGTTGTCCAACGGAATCGTACCGGATAATATTTCCTCTATCGTGCATATCTATGGATTGCGATTACAGGTTGACGGTGACTGGCACCCGGCATATGACACCTTTTGCAGACGACAGGAGCCCTGTGCTGTCACCATGGAAAATCTGCAGGAGCTGACAGCGGTACAACCGACAGGAGATAAGGTTTATATTGTAGAAAATGAGATGGTGTTCAGCTACTTGCTGAAGCATCTGGAACAAAGGAATGTGACGTTACTATGTACTTCCGGCCAGCTGCGGAGCGCCGCTGTGAAACTGATTCCCTTTCTGTTGAATAGTGGAGCGGATATCTACTATAGCGGAGACATCGATCCGGACGGGATCCGGATTGCCGACAGACTCTGGAGAAAATATGGGGACCGGATCCATGTGTGGAGAATGTCGGAGGAGGATTATGCGAAAAGTCTTTCGGAAGAAGAGATTGGGAAAATATCCATGAAAAAACTGGACGCTGTAGAGAATCCTGTTCTACGCGAGACGGCAAGAGAGGTAAGAAAGAAGAAAAAGGCGGGGTATCAGGAGAATATATTAAGAGATATGTTGGAAGATATGGATAGAATAAAAGACAGATAAAGCTCAAACTTACATTTAAACAGCAATATGATTCCGCAATATATCAAAATGATATTGATATATTGCGGAAAAATGCGTATAATATACGGAAAGGAGATGCGTAATTTCAGTAAAGTGATGGGAGCCTGATTAGATGAAGAACTGTAAACAAATAGCGACAGAATGGGGATTATCAGAACGTACTGTTAATGACCTTTGTAAAAAAAATAAGATTGATGGTGCTATAAAGGTAGGAAAAATGTGGAAGATTCCAGATGATGCTAAGAAGCCAATTGATGGAAGAATCACATCCGGGAAATATGTCAGACATTCAGCAGGAGTTACAAGAAAGCCATTACCTATTGGCATTTCTGATTATGTCAGAGCACAGGCAGATTATTACTATGTAGATAAAACGATGTTGATTAAGGAATTCCTTGATCAGAAGCCATTGGTTTCTTTGTTTACAAGACCGAGGCGCTTCGGAAAGACATTGAATATGGATATGCTCAGAGTCTTTTTTGAGATTTCAGAGGAGAATACAAGTAAATATTTCGAGGATAAAGCAATTTGGCAATGCGGTGAAGAATACCGCAATCAGCAGGGGCAATATCCGGTTGTATTTCTTACTTTCAAGGATGTTAAGTTTGATTCCTGGAAGGCAACTCTCGATAAGATTAGAGATCTATTACAGGAGGAGTTTGGAAGACATCAGGAGCTTGCGACCAGTGAAAGAATAGCAGAGTATGAAAAGACATATTTTGCAAAAATCATAAACGGCGATGCTTCAGAAGTTGATTTGACTGCATCATTAGCGAAGCTGTCTCAGATGCTTACCAAGCATTACGGTAAAGCACCAATCATTATTATTGATGAATATGACACGCCGATTCAGGAAGGTTATTCCAAAGACTTCTACGATGAGATAATTGGGTTTATGAGAAACTTTTTCTCAGGAGCTTTTAAAGATAATAAGAATCTTACTTATGGATTTCTGACCGGTATTCTTCGAATTGCTCAGGAAAGTATCTTTAGTGGTTTGAATAATTTAACTGTGAATTCTGTGATGGATGAAGAGTATGATCAGTTCTTTGGATTTACAGTTTCAGAAGTGAGAGAAATGCTTAAGTATTATGGAGTTCTTGATAAAGAGGAGGAACTTAAGGATTGGTATGATGGATATTTATTTGGAAGTACAGAAATCTATAATCCGTGGTCTGTAATCAATTATATTTCAAGGGGATGTATTCCGCAGGCTTATTGGGTAAATACCGGAAAGAATGAAATTTTGGAAGATGTCCTTAAGGTGGCAACGGAGGATATTACAGAAAGACTTTATTCTTTGCTGCAAGGTGAAAGAGTTATTGCAAGAATTGATCAGAATGTCGTTTACAGATCTCTTTCTGAGGATCCGGCGAATATTTATAGCTTGTTATTGGTGGCTGGTTATTTGAAAACACCAAAGAAAGAGTTGCAGGCAGATGGTTCTTATCTGTGTGAGGTATCTATTCCAAATAGGGAAATAGCTGCTGTATACAAGAGTGAGGTTTTGTCACACTTGTTACAGATTGGAGCAATCACAAGAACGACAGCCAATAAGATTGCAGAAAGTCTCTATGCGAATGATTATAAGAACCTGCAGAAAGCAATTGCTGAATATATGGATAAATCAGTCAGCTTCTATGATGCCGGAGCAGAGGGTTTCTATCATGGATTAGTTCTTGGGTTAATTGCTTTGATGGATAATCAGTATAAGATTAAGTCAAACAGAGAGTCCGGAGATGGCCGATATGACATTGGCCTATTCCCAAGGGAAGACAGATATCCCGGAATCCTTATGGAGCTTAAGTGGAAAAAGAACCTGAGTGCGGATGAACTTTCAGAACTTGCAGATGAAGCGTTAGCCCAGATTGGTAAGAAAAGATATGATGTAGAAATGAAGGAAAATGGCACTCAGGATATTTTGAAATTTGGAATAGTGTTTTCCGGAAAGAAAGTAAGCGTCAAAATAGAATAAGATATACCACTTAGGAGACCGGAACCGCAGAGACGAAAGTACCGGCATTGGTTGAAAAAACCAATGCCGGTACTTTTTATTATTCATAATGGAATTTATTTTGGCAATTGAGTAGTGAAAACTGAGCTCAACTTCGAAGTGTGCCCAAAAAGTTTTTTGTAAGATTCTGTCGAAAATCACCATGTATATAATAGAGAATAATTTAAACATTATTGAGATTAATAATGTTCGGTGCTAGATCAGAAAGGAGCATAAATGGATAAGTATATTCGGGTTAAAAATTGCAATTGTATTTCAGATGCTACAATAGAAATTGTTGAAAAATCATTAAATATAAAATATGGTTCTAATGGAACAGGAAAATCAACGATAAGTGAAGCGATATATGCCCAGGCGAATAATGAGACAGATAGATTAAAAGACTTTAAACCATATGGCTCAAATGACAATAGTCAACCAACTGTTGATAATCCTTACTTCCATGTGGTGAAGGTGTTTAATGAGGATTATGTGAATTCCTATTTGTTTCAAGGAGATGAGTTTCTTGATGATTCATTCCAGGTTTTTCTTAAATCGGATAAATGCGATTCGCTAGCAGCACAAATTGAAAGGATGCTTGAAGAGTTGCAAGATTTGATTAACAATATTGATGCGATTCATAACCTAAGAACTTTTTTGCCACAATATACTGCGGCAGTAAAAGCCTCTGATGGAACAGTATCTCGAAGAGGGGGTGTTGCCGAATTTGTTAATGGAAATGGAGGGGGCTTTAATCATTATTCAGAATTAAAAGCGTATAAACCATTTTATAGTAGAGATTTACCAAGCGTTGCTAAATGGGCCAAATGGCGCAATGATGGTATAAAACAGATGTGTGGCAATGATTGCCCATTTTGTACAAATATTTTACCTTCAAGTATTAGGAGTCAAAATGAGATTATATCAAAAGTATTTAAAAATTCGGCATTGTCGGTAGCAAATGCTGTTTTAGAATATGTACAACAGGCAGTTGATCAAGGATATATTTTGCCAGATGCCGTAGATGTTTTAGAATCATATATTGGCGATAATACAAAGGCTGATGAACTATATGCTGAACTTCAAATGCTTGCAAAAGAAACAGATTATCTGTATAAAAAAATTGAAAAGATTTGTATGTTTAAACCAATGAATGTCACGCATGCTCAACTTGTTAATTTAGAGCAAAGTCTATCGGAATTAGTGATTGAGGAAAGACAACTTCAATCATTTTACGCGACTGATTTAATAAAAAAACTTATTTATCATGTTTCAGATAAGATAAATGCATTAAAGGGAAAAACAGGGCAATTAAAAGGCTTGTTTTTGCAACACGAAAAGAAACTTGATGAGTTAATAGCTCAGCGTCAGGATGACATTAATCAGTTTTTTACAATTGCCGGATTTCCCTATAATTTTTGTCTGGAAAAGGATGGAGAAAAGCATGCTAAAGCGTACTTAGTTCCCTGTGAATTTCAGAAGGAAATGGTTGTAGATCCTAAAAATCGACTTAGTTGGGGAGAGAAAAATGCATTTTCGCTTGTTATGTTTATGTTTGAAGCAATTAGTGATAATGCAGATCTCATTGTTTTGGATGATCCAATATCGGCATTTGATGAAAAAAAGAAATTTGGAATTATTCGAAGGCTATTTGATAATAAAAAGGATAGTTTTAAAGAGAAAACAGTATTGATGCTAACACATGATTTCCAACCAATTATTGATTATGTCCATGGAAACTTCTTTACGCGATATGGATTGATTACGCCGGTTCATGCTTCATTTATACAGAATATTGAGGGATCGATTTGCGAATCGCCAATTACGATGAATGATTTGAAAAATACTGTAGAACTAACCAAAGATATTGTAATGTCTTCAAATGCAAGTATGGCTGTTAAAATTGTGAATTTGCGCAAATATGTTGAATTAACTAAGCCTGAATTCGGAACATCAGCAATTTATGAAGTTCTTTCAAATGTAATTCACGGAAGACAAAATCCGATATATAAGGATGGCCAAGAGATATCTGCGGATGTACTTGAGCAGGGAATGAGAGAAGTATCACAATATATTCCGAACAAATCGTATACTGATTTAATAAATGGAACGTCTACAGAAATTTTGATTAGTTCAATGTCGTCGGATGATTTATATCATAGAATTATCTCAATTAGGTTACTTTTTGAGAGGGTAGAAGGAACGCTGTCATTACTAAGAAAAAAATATCCAGCAGCATGTAAGTTTGTTAATGAGACTAATCATGTTGAAAATGATTATATTTATCAATTGGATCCTAGAAAGTATTTTGGTATTCCAAATTATTATTTGCAACAGATAGAGAATTTTATTCAAGAAAATAAAGAAACTATTCTTGCGGGAAATATATTGACTGAGAATACAGAAGTAGATCAAATAGGGGATAACTAAGCTGCATTAAGTGAGAAAGAGAATGGCTCAATGAAAAACGGTAAATGTAAGGAGAGAGGATGGCATATTTATTAGAATAAAATTTGTTTAGAAATAGTTATTTATAATTGTCGAAAATAGTTATTTCGCAAGCTAATTTAGCACAGTAAAGTCTGGCTTATATGACATATACTGTGCTAAATTAATAATAAAGGAATCAAAAGAGGATTACTGAAAATTAGTATGTATAATATTTTCAGTCAAATAAAAGGAAATCTACCACTTAAGCAGGCGGAATTTAAATAGAAAATTTAGGCCCCTTGGTTTTCTACTGAAAGTTAATGCGTAAACAATTTCAAAATGTTATAATGTACAGCAAGTAGTATGATCATAGTGGGGGTACAGATGATGGGACTTCTCAGCAAAATTTTTGGATCAAAAAAAGATGTGTCCAACGTTGATATAGATAATAAAGCGAAAAGTTCTGTGAAGAATGTTCCGCGTAATGAGAATTGCATAAAACTTATGGAATTTGCATCTCACATGGAAAAATTACTTGCAGAAGATAGATACATTGCAAGAAGTGACTATAAGAAATATATAGATGAATATCAGAAAATCATAAGTTTCTTTGAGGTATTATCAGATAGCGGTATGCTTGGGAATTTCTGCGATGTTAATGGTGTGGAAGAAAAGGAAATTGTACAAGCTATTGACTATTACAATAATGCAGAGACATATGTTGAAGACCACAATGAGGAATTTCTTGCCAGAGCAATGGTCGAGGAAAAAGAATATCTGGATAATGTTCTTAAGGCAGTAGACCCGGTAGTTGTACTGGATGAGGATCAGAGAAAAGTAGTACTTACAGATGAGGATTATTGTCTTGTTATTGCCGGCGCCGGAGCGGGAAAGACAACAACGGTAGCTGCAAAGGTAAAGTATCTTGTGGACAAAAAAGGAATTGATCCTGCACAGATTCTGGTTGTTTCATTCACTAATAAGGCGGTGAATGAACTGAAAGAAAAAATACAGGATGATTTGGGAGTACCATGTCCTATAGCGACATTTCACTCTACTGGAAACGCGATTATTCATAAGAATTCACCAGAGGAAAAACTGAATATAGTGGATAATTCTAAGCTATATTTTGTAATCAGAGACTATTTTCGTGGATCTGTGATGAAAAATGAGAGTGTAGTCAATAAACTCATCATGTTTTTCGCGACTTATTTTGATGCACCCTATGAAGGCGATGATTTGAACGGATTTTTTAACAATATTGCGAAAGCCAACTATTCCACGATGAGAAGTGACTTGGAAGATTTTAAACGTGAGGTCATAGATACCAGAACGAAAAAATCTGTAACAATTCAAAATGAAATTTTGAGATCGCATCAGGAAGTAGAGATTGCCAATTTTTTATATTTGAATAATATCGAGTACGAGTATGAACCTATTTATCAGTATAACATACAGTATTCGCATAAGCCGTATACCCCGGATTTCGTGATATATCAAAATGGTAAAATTGCCTATATTGAACATTTCGGAATTACAGAAAACGGGAAGAACGACAGATATAGTCAGGACGAACTTGAACAATATAAAAAGGCAATAAATGATAAGATAAAGTTGCATAAACAGCATGATACTACTTTGATTTATACTTTTTCAGTCTACAATGATGGAAAGCCCTTAACAGAGCATTTGCAAGAGGCTCTGGAAGTAAAGGGATTTGAACTCAAACCCAGATCCAACAAAGAAGTTATGGAACTGCTGGTAGCAGGGGAAGAAAACAGATATGTCAGAAAGTTGATTAATCTGATCTGCAGATTTATATCAAACTTCAAGGTGAACGGTTACAATGCGGAAGAATTTAATCGTATGTATCATTCTACACAAAATGTAAGAAGCCGATTATTCCTTGAAATTTGCCATGATTGTTATCTGGAATATGATAGATGGTTAAAAGAAAATAAGGCCGTGGATTTTGAAGACATGATCAACGAGTCGGCAAGACTTTTACGAGAAGTAAAAGAGATGAAACAAAAACTAAGCTTTAAGTATATTATTGTCGACGAATATCAGGACATTTCCCGGCAGAGATTTGATCTGACCAAGGCTTTATCGGAGGTTACAGATGCTAAGATCATTGCGGTTGGTGATGACTGGCAGTCTATTTATGCTTTTAGCGGATCAGATATTACGTTATTTACGAAGTTCTCCGAAAAAATGGGATATGCGAAAATGCTTAAAATTGTTAAGACTTACCGTAATTCCCAGGAAGTTATTGATATTGCCGGTAATTTTATTCAGAAAAATTCAGAACAGATCAGGAAACGTTTATTATCTCCGAAAAATATCACAGATCCAGTTATTATTTATACATATGATAGCACGGCCAAAGGCCGAAAAGGAGATAGAAGAAGTGGTTCCAATTATGCAGTTGCACATGCCGTAGAAACCGCACTTACACAGTTGATAATGTATAAAAAGCAGGAAGGCAGACAGCCGGGGACAATTTTACTGCTTGGCAGATATGCATTTGATGGAGACCATCTTGAAAAATCCGGGCTTTTTGAATTCGTGCGGGGTGGAAGTAAAATAAAAAGTGTAAAATATCCAAAGCTGGATATAACATTCATGACAGCACATTCATCAAAAGGACTGGGATATGATGATGTTATTATTGTAAACGGTAAAAATGAAACATATGGTTTCCCGTCAAAAATTGAAGATGATCCGGTACTGGCTTTTGTAATTAAGGGGGACAGGTCGATAGATTACGCAGAAGAACGAAGATTATTTTATGTGGCTATGACGAGAACCAAAAATAGGGTGTTTTTTGTGGCACCGGAACAAAATCCTTCGGAATTCCTTTTGGAACTGAAAAAAGATTATAAGAATGTTGTATTACATGGAAACTGGAACGAGGAGAAGCCTCAAAGCATTGCGAAAAAATCCTGTCCGCTATGCGGATATCCGATGCAGCTAAAATACAAGCGAGCATATGGACTTAGACTGTATATATGCACTAATGAACCGGAAATTTGTGGCTTTATGACAAATGATTACAGGGCCGGGAAGCTTTGCATTCAGAAATGTGATAAGTGCAGAGATGGTTATCTGGTTGTCAAGTCAAGTAAGGAGAACGGCTATTTTCTGGGATGTACCAATTATAAGACGAATGGAACCGGGTGCAATAAATCTATCGGTATGAAGTATTACTATGATCAGATGGGATATCGGATGGAAATAGTAACGGAAAGTCCCGTAGCAATCAGTAGGATAGAAAAAGAGAATCCAGTGAAAAGAGTAGCTGTAACACAGGTTTCAACGGATGATTATGTTGAAATCGAAAAAACAACGGCGGCCTCTGTCAGATATAAGCGGTGGATTCTGAATAATGTTGTGGATACAGTATTAAGGGCATTACAGGATGTCAGCAAGGTAAGATATTATGGTGTTACCATGTTGACGGATATTCTTCGTGGCGCAAATAGCAAACGCATTCTGGACAATGGCTTAGAAATGGTGCCGGAATATGGCATGTTAAAAGAGATACCAAGAGAGACCATCCAGAATATTATTGAATGGCTTATCAACGAGCACTATATTTTGAAAACAAAGGAGAAATACCCCGTTCTTCATTCTACTTATGAAGGGCTTCATTACAGTGAAAGCCTGACAAAAACCAAATTAGAAGAACTCAAAGCATACCTTGAGAAAGATGAGGCATAATGGGAGCAGCTGCCGTCCCTCGTCCCGAAAAAGTTTTTTGTAAGATTCTGTCGAAATCAGCCATGTATATAATAGAGGGCGCAATTTCTGCGGAGATTGCAGTATTCCTAAAAATATGCTATGATACTTTTAAATGAGCGAAAAAAGTAAAAAAAATCAGACAATTCAATATTACGATCAAAATGCCGCCTGCTTTGTGGAAAATACGAGAGATGTAGACTCAGAATTGTGTGCACTGGCAACGGAATACACAGGTATTCCGGTAAAGTGCCAGATGTTTCAGGAGTGGGACGAGCAGGAAGTGTATGACGGCATCTGGGCGTGCTCATCGTTGCTACATTTATCCTATGGGGAACTGGATGAAGTGTTATATCGCATCGAGAAGGCACTGAAGCCGCAAGGCATTTTGTACATGTCATTTAAGTATGGTGTATTTGAGGGGGAAAGGAACGGCAGATATTTTCTGGATTTTACAGAAGAGAAACTGGAGCAGCTGCTGAAAAAACATACGAGTTTACAGCAGCTGCGGAACTTTCTGACAGAAGATGTACGACCGGACAGGGAAGAAAGATGGTTGAATCTATTCCTGAAAAAGATCAATTCTTAATTGCATATCCGAACTATGTCCTCCGGGAGACAGTGACTTATCCGAATGGCGGTGTGAGTCACTTTTATGATGATGGAGTGGACATGGTCATTATCGATGATGAAATCTGCTCCTGCCGGGATGGCGAGCAGATTTTTCCTTATACACTGATCACAGATAAACAAAACCACTATATGAAAATATACCGGAGAGTGTTCCGATTCCTGGGATTTGATCCGGAAACGATAGAAAAATGCCTGCAGAAAAGCAGACAGGAAGTGTTGCATTTTTCCAAAAAGATTTCAGAAAGAGGAGAGCATGCGGACTCATCACCGCTGGAGCTGCTGTTTGAACAGAATTTCACGGATGTCTACGGTATGCGGGCATTGAAATATCTGCAAAAAGAATTCCGGATATCCGATGAGGACGGCAACAATTATTTTCTTGACTATCTGATCGATACTGCAGACGGCAGAGTGGCCATCGAGGAAAACGGAATTCATTACCACCATCCGCAGCTGATCGGAATAGAGGGTTATCGGAAACAATTGCGCAAGCAGAATACCTGCGCATTGTGGGGATTAAAGCTATACCGTTTTTCTACAGAAGATTGCCGATTCAAGGATCGTATCGAGGATGACATCCGGTCTTACCTGGGAAAAGATACCAGCGGATTCCGGGAAGCGGGATTGATGCTGGAACGTAAAACGGAACTGTATGAGCACCAGGAGATCAGCCTTGCGCAGATAGAGGAACGGCGGGAAAAAGGGATTTGTGCATTCCTCATTGTATTACCTACCGCAGCGGGAAAATCCCGGATCGTGGAAGAAGATATTCAGAAATTTGCAGCCGGAAAAGAGCAGTTCCGGGCTTTGATCCTGGCACCGAATACGAATATCATTGCGGACTGGAAAGAGAGAATCGAAAACGACCTGCAGCCGTTGCAGGACCGGATCGATATTAAGACTTACAGCTATGCGGTAAGACATTACCACGAAAAAACAAGGGATTATTATTCCTATATTGTAGTAGATGAGGCGCACCACGCGGTGGCTCCGATGTTAAAGAGGGTGATCCAATACTATGCGCCGGAATTCCTCGCAGGATTGACAGCGACGGATCAGCGCCCGGATAAAAAGAGACTGGAAGAAATCTTCGGAAATTATACAACAGAGCTTTCTCTGAAGGATGCAATGGAGAAGGGAGTTGTGGCGAGGGCGAATGTCTACCGGATCGAGACGAATATTGATCTGAGCCATGTCCGTTTTAACGGAAAAGATTATGTGAATGCGGATCTGGAGAAGAGTGTGCGTGTCACTTCCCGAAATGAATTGATCGTAAATGTGCTGAAGGACTATTTCACGGAGGGAGATGCCGGAAAACGTCAGGGAATTATCTTCTGTATAAACAAGGCGCATACCAAAGAAATGGCACGCCTGTTGAATGCAGCCGGTATCTCAGCGCAGGATTACAGTGGAGATACAAAGCATCCGGAGAAGGTTATGCAGGAGTTCAAGGAGCATAAGATACGTTTCCTCTGTGCTTGCGATATGATCTCGGAAGGCTGGGACTATCCGGAACTCGGAATCCTCGTTATGGCGCGCCCGACGCTGTCGAAGGTGCTGTATCTTCAACAGATCGGCAGAGGTTTGCGCCGGACATCCATCAAGAAAAATGTGTTCGTCATCGATGTGGTAGATGAATACGGAGCCATGGTAAGACCCTGCAGTATGCATGCTATCTTCGGAAATTCATTGTATGTTCCGTTCGGCGATATCACCAGACAGGATTACCTGCCGGGACAAATGATCGAGATCGATGGCATCACAGAGCGCGTGGAACGGATCGTGGAAGTGGACATCCATACCTTTGAAGAAAAGTATGGGGATTACTACAGTCAGGAACAGCTGGCGAGGGAGTACTTCGTCAATACCGGAACGATCACCAGTTGGATCCGTAAAGGGAAGATTACACCAACGGTGGAATTCCCCTTCGGCAGCAAGAAGATCAGCCTGTTCAGCCCGGAGGATGTGGAGAAATACAGAAAAGAGCTGAACATTCAGGAGCATAACGATGACACCGTACGGGATGACTTTTTTGCATTCCTGGAGGAAAGAGATTATTCATTGTCTTATAAGATGCCTTTCCTGCTGTCCTTTATCGATCATATGGACACGATAGGCGATGCGAAGATTGAGGATGTGCTGACAGATTACATAGCCTTTTATCAGGACAGGATCGATAAAGGACTGCCTGTGGATCGCCCCAGCTGCCCTTATAATGCCGAAACTCTGAAAGACAGGAAGATGATTAAGAGCAGCATGCTGACGAATCCTTTTGAGAAGTTCGAGAGAAAGAGATTTATGTATTATTCTAAGGATCTTGGCGTGATTTCGCTGAATCATGCTTTGATGGCGAAGATGAGCGGAGAGGATTGGGAGAGAGTTAAGAGGCAGATGAGGGAAGATTTGGAGAGGTACTATAGCCAGACATAGATTATGAGGATC
>OHLA01000662.1_pt1 | contig 13424 bp, 10 predicted proteins | sample 1568961 | NCBI WGS metagenome assembly OHLA01 (sample SAMEA3879530, study PRJEB24766) | human gut metagenome | biome: human-associated habitat; feature: feces | place: USA | collected 1985/1987
ACCTCCACCTTTCCAGCCATAGAAACACTCATCCCTACAGGGATCATACACTACTCCAATCAAGAGTTCCTCTTTAGACCGAAGAGCTATACATACACAATAAGGCGCGTTGTCATGGATATAATTTGTAGTCCCGTCCAACGGATCCACTACCCAACAATAAGGTTCATCCTGATACACTGCCGAACCTTCTTCCGTAATAAAACCGGCTTCCGGCAACAAAACGGAAAGTTCAGCAACAATCTGTTTTTCCGACTCTTTATCTACATAAGACACATAGTCATGCGCATGTTTCTTCTCCACGCTTTCACTGCGGAAAGTTTTTCTCTCTTCTTTCAAGAAACTTCCTGCATCCATAGCAATGCGGCAAACTTTTGCGGTAAGTGATGCTAAATCCATATTCGTATTCTTTTTCTTTGTTATTCTATTATTTCCCGGGCAATCCAGGCGCAGGCCTCAGCGTCGGCTAATGCATGGTGATGCTGCTCCAACTCATAACCAAAGTAGGCAGCTACCGTATGCAGCTGATAGTCGGGCAAACCTTTGATCCGTCTTCGTGCCGTACTCAAGGTACAATGAAATTCATAATCGGGATAATCTAGGCTGTAAGTTCTGAAAACGGCTTTCAGACAACTCTCATCAAAACCTTTATTATGGGCTATGAGCGGCAATCCTTCAATAAGTGGCGCTATCTCCTGCCATACGGTGGGAAATATCGGAGCTTTTGCCGTATCCGCCAATGTCAATCCATGCACACGCGTGTTCCAATAGGTATAATATTCCGGTTCGGGACGGATCAGACTATAATAAGTATCTACAATCTCTCCTTCCCGCACAATTACTATGCCGACACTGCACACGCTGGCACGTTGCTCGTTGGCGGTCTCAAAGTCTATAGCGGCAAAGTTTTTCATTATCGGAAAAATTACTTATCCTCGTCTACCTGCTGGTAAATCAGATTTCCTCTTTGACTGATTGTCCATTTACCATTTTCCTGACGAACATTCTTCGTATCATCGTCTTCTACATTCCACGCATAACCACCAACGGGCAAGGAGCGACGATCCAATATTTCGTTTGGCTGATCATTAGAGAAAAACAATTCCACTTGCAGCGAATCGGGTGCAAAAACTATAAATGCCGTATTTGCCTTATCAGCAACAGACTCCATGCGCACACCTTGCTCCCAAAGGCGGATACAATCTTTCCGAACCTCACTCCAGGTATAACCTGCGGAAGCAATACAACCATGATCGTCTTTATCATTACCTACCAGGTTATCTTCACCCTTCTTATTTTTGGCATTACCACATCCCGCCAACAGGATACTTGCGCTCATAAAGAACAACAAACAGATTTTTCCAACTTTCATAAAGTCATTAATTAAAGTTTCGCAGGCCAAAAGTACAAATAAATATGAAGCGGTGAAGTATATAACTCAAATTTCATCGCAATACAGTACGTGTCGGGAGTACTGCATTTAAAAGTCATAAACCGGCAAGCATATGCTACATAGATTCTAATGATAAACAAATCATTTCTATCTGATATTTAGGCAATATATTGATCCCAAAGATTCTGCATATCACTATAAACAGATTCATTAATATTGTAGAATTCTTGAAATTCATCAATAACAAGATTAAATGCCCTGCCCACAGACAATTCCATCAAATACTGAAACAATGACCGGAAAGTGCGAATTTCATTAGGGACAAAAGTCTCCAGGGACTGAGCGATGACAGGAATAAACTCAGCGCAAAGAGTCGCCTCATTCTTACGACCTACAAATAAATATACAGTAGGTGAGTCTTCTATAGATCGCATGATAAGGCTTGTTTTACCGATACGTCTCCTACCGGTCACTACCGTCAAGCGGGAGTGGTCATTAAATGACAGTTTATTTATACGCTGTAACTCAGCTAATTCATTCGTACGATCATAGAACCTCATAGTTATATAAATTTTGTAACCCCCGTAACCGTTACAGAGGTTACAAAGTTAATCAACTAAAAGCGGTAACACAAAACATTACAAGAAAATCCTCTTGGCTGCCTGAATACAGAGAGTTTATACACGCTTTTACTTGCACGCTTGCACTATCCGCCATAAGCAACTGATAAACAGCCAAAAATCAGTGGTGGCAGCAACTTTTATTTAAGTGCAAGCAATTTTGCTTGCACTACGCACGTCGTCCTGACACGATACTTCTATCTGAAAGTTTAGCCATAATGAAGTAATTCAATGCAGCAAAACACAAGATGCCATCGCGGAGACCCTTACCTTCTAGCATCTATATATGGGTGCCGTTGGATATATAGATGCGACGCGTCCGATATATAGATGCAACATGCACGATATATAGATGCAACACGTCCGATATATAGGCGCAACACGCCCATAGTTAACAAACAAGAACAATGACACTAATATCCCTATTTCACAAGCATAAAGATGTCATTATGCGAATTCCGCTAACACACGCTTGAATTAAAAAGACTCTTCCAGCACAATGAATCCTCATTTTCTTTGAAATAGACCATCTGTTTGCCTAAAACTAATGATGTAATTTACAAGATGGCTACACCATTCGGTGCAAAAGGTGTAGTCATCTTGCTAAAAGGGTGACACCATCCGGGAAAAAGGGTGTAGCCCTCCTCCAAAACCGATTTATTCTGTTCTATTTGAATACAAAGCCGGACCATTCGGCATCTTCCTTTTTGCTGCAATTACATCAAAGATGAAGATTATTTGGAATAAAATAGAACGCAAGAAGAACATTGCGACTCCTTTTCTTTACAAACAATACTCATCGTGCACTTTCACCAAACGTTATCCTTGCGTTTTTTCTTCTTTCCCTCCGGTAGGGCTTGAAAGAAAACATTCTCGCGCATTAGGATTATCACTTTGTCAATCTGTCAGATTGATAAAGTATGGCATCACTGAGTGATTTTTGGATGATTCAGCTCATACACCGGAAGTTTCAGCCGTAAAGCCGTCAAATGAGGCGATTCGGGAAAATCTGAAAGAACTGTAAGAAGAAAAGTAGATTTATAGAAAGACAAATCAAAGCGCAGATTCAGGGGGAAAGTCACCATATTCGAACATGAATTGCTATTTTATCGAGTATATGCAATAAAAATAATATCTTTGTTCCCTATCATTCATACGATAAAGATATCAATTAAAAATCAATAGTTCAGTAATACATCATTCTAAACCTAATATTCAACCATTTATGGAACATCCTTTTTCCCAATTCAAATACTGCCCCAAGTGTGGCTCCGTGCATTTTGAAATCAACAATGAAAAGTCCAAACGTTGTGCCGACTGTGAATTCGTCTATTACTTCAACCCGTCTGCCGCCACCGTGGCACTGATAATGAATGAACGGAACGAATTATTAGTATGCCGCCGTGCCAAGGATCCGGCTAAAGGAACTCTGGATTTGCCGGGTGGCTTTATCGACATGGCGGAAACCGGAGAAGAGGGAGTCAGCCGCGAAGTGAAAGAAGAAACCGGAATGGAAGTGAAAAAGGCGGAATATTTATTCTCTTTGCCCAATATATATGTGTATTCCGGTTTCACCGTCCATACTCTGGATTTATTCTTCCGCTGTACAGTAACTGACACCTTGCATTACCAAGCAATGGATGATGCCGCAGACGTCTTCTTTCTGCCACTGAAAGATATACATACAGAAGATTTCGGACTAAGTTCCATCCGCAAAGGGGTAGGAATATTTCTGAAAGAAATGGGCGAATAATGATTCGCACAGACCACGGTATATCCTAAAAAAGCCAAACAAGTGTAACAAATTCGACTTAAAACCCGTACTTTTGTAAAAACGCGTTGCATTATGAAGAATAAACTCTCCCGAATACTATGCACGGCACTCTGCTGTGCACCTTTGCTCGCTACGGCACAGACCAGCGAGAATATCACTTCCCCTCAACGACTTTACCAGGAAGGACAGTCACTGTTCCAACAAAAAGCCTATGCAGCTGCCATCCCACCGTTGCAAGCATTTGTACGCCAGATAGATGCAGAAGGCAAGCCCCTGCCTGTCGCAGGCGAACGGATGGAAGCCGAGTATATGCTGGTATGTGCTGCCTACGAACTAAAAGACCTTAAAAGTTTAGACAAATTGCAGGCCTATCTGGATGAATATCCTGATACACCCTATGCCAATCGCATTTATGCACTTATGGCATCCGTGTATTTCTTCGAAGGAAAATATGATGAAGCCATGGCTATGTTCAATTCTGCCCGTCTCGATCTGTTGGGAAATGAAGAACGCGACGATATGACGTACCGTCTGGCAACCTGCTATTTGAAAACAGGTAATGTGAAAGAAGCTGCCATATGGTTCGAAACTCTCCGTAGCACCAGTAAAAAGTATGCAGCCGATTGCACATACTACATTTCTTATATCCGCTACACCCAGCAACGTTATGACGAAGCAATGACCGGCTTCCTGTCTTTACAGGATAACGCCAAATACAAAGCGCTTGCGCCTTATTATATCGCAGAGATTTACCTGATTAAAAAGAATTATGATAAAGCGGAAATAGTAGCGCAGAATTATCTGTCCGCCTACCCGAATAATGAATATACAGCTGAAATGTACCGTGTTCTCGGTGATGCCGACTATCATTTCGGAAAGTATCACGAAGCCATGGAAGCATTTGAAAAGTATCTGGAAAATAATAAAGAGGCTGCCCCCCGTCGGGATGCACTCTATATGCTGGGACTTTCGTACTACAACTGCGGTGTATATTCCAAAGCGGCCAATACCCTCGGCGAAGTAACCGCTGAAAATGACGCACTGGCACAAAATGCCTATCTGCACATGGGGTTGGCTTATCTGCAAATGTCAGATAAGAACAAGGCACGCATGGCATTTGAGCAAGCTGCTGCCTCCAATGCAGATATGCAAGTCAAAGAGCAGGCTGCTTACAATTACGCCCTTTGTATTCACGAGACCTCCTATTCCGCTTTCGGTGAATCTGTTACTGTTTTCGAGAAATTCCTTAATGAATTCCCGAATTCCCAATATGTAGACAAAGTCAGCAGTTATCTGGTAGAGGTATACATGAATACCCGCAGTTACGAAGCCGCCTTGAAATCCATCGAACGAATCGCTCACCCGGGCACTGCAATTCTGGAGGCGAAACAGAAAATCTTGTTCCATCTCGGTACACAGTCTTTTGCCAATGCACAATTCCAGGAAGCTATCGGTTACTTTAACCAGTCTGTAGCCTTGGGACAATATAATCTGCAAAACAAGGCGGATGCTATTTATTGGAGAGGAGAAGCTTATTATCGTCTGAACCGGATGCAGGAAGCAGCAAGTAACTTCAGTGAATATCTAAATCTTACTCCGGACAGAAATACAGAAACTTATGCACTGGCATACTATAATCTGGCCTACATAGCTTTTCATGAGAAAGATTACACACTTGCCCAGAACCGTTTCCTGAAATTCACACAACTGGAAAAAGGAGAAAATCCCACTGCACTCGCAGATGCTTACAATCGCATAGGCGACTGTTATCTGCACGCACGCCGTTTCGATGAAGCCAAGCAATATTATACCAAAGCAGAAAATATGGGAACTCCTGCAGGTGATTATTCTTTCTATCAGTTGGCTTTAGTTGCCGGCTTGCAGAAAGATTATGATGGTAAGGTTGCATTGCTCAACCGCATGGCAAACAAATATCCGTCTTCACCCTATACCATAAATGCTCTTTATGAAAAAGGCCGTTCGTATGTGCAGACAAGCAACAGTCGCCAGGCTATCGCAGCATTTAAAGAATTGCTGGATAAATATCCCGAAAGCCCGGTCAGCCGTAAAGCCGCTGCTGAAATCGGCCTGCTTTATTACCAAAACGATGAATATGATCGCGCGATAGATGCTTACAAGCATGTAGTAACCCAGTATCCGGGTAGTGAAGAAGCACGTCTCGCCATGCGTGACTTGAAATCAATCTATGTAGATGCTAACCGTGTAGATGAATTTGCCGCCCTGGCAGCCAAGATGCCGGGAGAAATCCGCTTTGATGCCAGCGAGCAGGATTCTCTGACTTATATCGCCGCAGAAAAGGTATATATGAAGAGAGAGATCGCTCCTGCCAAATCAAGCTTTACCCGTTACCTGCAAAGCTTCCCCAACGGCGCATTCAGTCTGAACGCCCATTACTATCTTTGTGTGATTGGCAAAGAACAGAAAGATGAAGCCGCCGTATTGGAACATGCCGGCAAACTGCTGGAATATCCGGATAATCCTTATTCACAGGAAGCACTCATTGCACGCGCGGAAATTCTGTTCAACCGTAAGCAGTTCGACCAGGCATTGAATGACTACAGACAGTTGAAAGCAAAAGCTACCACTCCCGAACGCCGCCAGCTTGCAGAAACAGGAATGCTGCGCAGTGCCGCCCTGATGCAGGATGACGTGGAAACAATCGCTGCTGCCACCGACCTGCTTGCCGAAACCAAATTGACACCGGAGCTACGCAACGAAGCCCTGTATTTCCGTGCCAAGGCCTATCTGAACCAACGCGCCGACAAGAAAGCCATGAACGACCTTCAGACACTGGCTAAGGATACACGCACACTTTATGGGGCCGAAGCCAAATACCTGGTTGCTCAACAACTGTATAAGGCAGGTGAATACACTGCTGCTGAAAAGGAAATACTCAACTTCATTGATCAGAGCACACCACACGCTTACTGGCTGGCAAGAAGTTTCGTTCTGCTGTCGGATGTATATGTAGCAATGGATAAAAAACTGGATGCACGCCAATACTTGCTGAGCCTGCAACAGAATTACCATGCCGACGATGACATCGAACAGATGATTAATGAAAGATTAGAAAAACTGAAGTAAAAACCTCGTCAATTATAAATATGAAAAAGGTACAATATATATTCGGGGCATTGGCACTTATAACCATACCGAACTGGGTGCAAGCCCAAACGCAAGCTAAAGATACTACCCTGAGCCGCACGGTCGTGGTAGAACAAGAATATAATCCGGACATCATAGATGCTTCCAAGGTAAACGTACTGCCCAAGGTAATGCCGCCAACAGTCAGTAAGAAAACTGTGGAATATGATGCCACACTCGCACCTGCGGGAAATATCCCTGTAACTACCATGGAGGCGTATACAGGAGCTGAAAGCCAGGATAAGGCAAAACGCGGCTACGCCCGTCTGGGATATGGCAATTACGGCAACCTGGACGCTCGTGCCAATTATCTGTTCATCCTGCCTAACAGTGACAAACTGAACTTGAATTTCCACATGAACGGCATGGATGGCAAGTTAGATCTGCCTGATTCCAAGGATAAATGGGATGCACGTTATTACCGTACACATGCGGGCATGGATTATGTACATGCTTTCCGGAAAATGGACTTAAATGTAGCCGGAAACTTCGGGCTAAGCAACTTCAACTTCATGCCCGGCAGCACAAATAATAAGCAGAAATTCCTGTCGGGTGATGTACATTTCGGAATAAAATCAACCAGCGAAGAATTACCGCTTCAATTTCATGCCGAAACCAACCTGATGTTCTACGAACGCCAGCATGATATACAATATCAGGATGCACAGGAAGTTATGGTACGGACAAAAGCCGGTGCAATGGGAACAATCTCCGAAGAGCAGTTTGTTGGAGTAGATCTCTCCATGGACAATACGTTCTACAAGAACAATCTTTTTGAAGATTATACCTCTGTGGAATTAAATCCCTATTATCTGTATCAGAGCGAAGACTGGAAAATCCGTCTCGGCGCTCACGTGGATTTTGCATTCGGATTTGGCAAGAAATTCCGGGTAGCACCGGACGTGACAGCCCAATATATCTTCTCTGACAGTTACATTCTCTACGCCCAGGCTACAGGCGGACGGCAGGCCAATGATTTCCGCAGGCTAGAAATGGTTTCACCTTATGGCCAGAGTAGTACACAACTGGATGCCACTTACGAACAGCTGAATGCCGCTCTCGGCTTCAAAACCAGTCCGGTAACAGGTTTATGGTTTAATATTTATGGTGGATATCAGGATTTAAAGAATAATCTTGCTTCTGCCGCAATTGCGAACTATAGCGGTTCATACCTTCAATTGCTCCAAGGAAATATGCATAACATATATGCAGGCGCCGAAGCCAGCTACAGCTATAAGGATATTATTTCCTTCACCGCTTCGGGCATTTACCGTGACTGGAAAACTGCTAAGACAGAAAATAACAGCGGAGACCAGCTACTCTATTACATGCCTTCTTTCGAAGCAAACTTCAAGGTAGACATTCGTCCGATTTCTTCTGTCCTGATCAACCTCGGTTATCAGCACATCACTCGTGAGAAGATAGGCAACGAGCGTGTAGATCCGGTTGGGAATCTATACCTTGGCGGTAGCTACGAAGTCTTTGAAGGCATATCAATCTATGTCCGTGCAAACAATTTATTGAACAAAGACTACCAATATTACCCGGGATATCCCACAGAAGGTATCAATTTCATGGGTGGAGTGAGTTTTCGTTTTTAACAAATTGCGTGGCAAAAAAAGTCATTTTTGCTAAAAAAGAATATATTCTCCACATATTATAAGGTGGAAACAATTGTTTTTTTCTACTTTTGCGGGCAAATTCAGTGGCAGGAGCCACTATAAAACAGAAATTTATGCCAAAAAACCTTGTCATTGTCGAGTCACCGGCAAAAGCAAAAACAATTGAAAAGTTCCTGGGAAAAGATTTTAAAGTTCTTTCCAGCTATGGTCATATACGCGACTTGAAGAAGAAAGAATTCAGCATTGACGTTGAAAAAAACTTTGAACCGGACTATGAAATTCCGGAAGATAAGAAAGCACTGGTTAAGACACTGAAAGCTGAAGCTAAAGATGCTGATACCGTATGGTTGGCTTCCGATGAGGACCGCGAGGGAGAAGCCATCGCCTGGCACTTGTATGAAGTACTAAAACTGGAACCGGAACATACCAAACGTATCGTATTCCATGAAATCACCAAAACCGCTATACTGAAAGCTATCGAGCAACCACGCAATATTGATATCAATCTTGTCAATGCCCAGCAGGCACGCCGCATTCTTGACCGTATTGTAGGTTTTGAACTTTCTCCCGTATTATGGAAAAAAGTGAAACCCGCACTCTCTGCCGGACGTGTACAATCTGTAGCCGTACGGCTCATTGTAGAGCGTGAACGTGAAATACATGCTTTCCAAAGTGAAGCATCTTATAAAGTCACTGCTGTTTTCCTTGTTCCCGACACTGACGGAAAACTCGTTGAGATGAAGGCGGAACTTGCACACCGCCTTAAGACCAAAGCTGAGGCGCAGAAGCTCCTGGAAAGCTGCCAATCGGCAATATTTACCATTGAAGATATTACGACACGTCCGGTAAAGAAGAGCCCGGCTGCACCGTTCACGACTTCTACTTTGCAACAGGAAGCCGCACGCAAACTTGGCTTCACTGTAGCACAAACGATGATGGTAGCTCAACGGTTGTATGAATCAGGACGTATTACTTATATGCGTACCGACTCTGTAAACTTATCGGAACTCGCCATCAACGGCAGCAAAGAAGCCATTGCCAATATGATGGGAGACAAATATGTACATCCACGCCACTTCAGCACCAAGACCAAAGGAGCACAAGAAGCGCATGAGGCTATCCGTCCCACATATATGGAAAATGCACAGATAGAAGGCAGTGCACAAGAGAAGAAACTATACGACCTGATCTGGAAACGTACCATTGCTTCTCAAATGGCAGATGCCGAACTGGAAAAGACAACAGCGACCATCAGTATAAGCAATACATCCGAGGCTTTCAGTGCCACGGGAGAAGTTGTGAAATTCGACGGTTTCCTGCGTGTATACAGAGAATCTTATGATGACGATGTGGAACAGGAAGATGAAACTCATCTGCTGCCACCGTTAAAGAAAGGTCAGAAGTTAGAGTATCAGAACATTACTGCCACTGAACGCTTTACACAACATCCACCCCGCTATACAGAAGCAAGCTTGGTGCGCAAACTGGAGGAATTAGGGATAGGTCGTCCCTCTACTTATGCGCCTACGATCTCTACCGTTCAACAACGTGAGTACGTAGAAAAAGGAGATAAAACAGGTGAGGAACGTTCATACAATGTAATTACTCTGAAGAAAGACAAAATCACAGATGCCACCCGTACTGAGATCACCGGAGCAGAAAAAGCAAAACTGCTACCTACAGATACAGGTACAGTAGTGACTGACTTCCTGACACAGTACTTCCCCAGCATCATGGATTACAACTTCACAGCCAGTGTAGAAAAGCAATTTGATGAGATTGCCGAGGGAGATACAAAATGGACGACTATCATGAAGACGTTCTATAAAACCTTCCATCCATCCGTGGAAAGTACTCTCGCTGCCAAAAATGCACACAAGACTGGAGAACGCATATTGGGAGATGACCCTGTTAGCGGCAAGCCTGTAAGCGTCAAAATCGGACGTTTTGGCCCTGTAGTACAAATTGGAAGTGCTGAAGATGAAGAAAAACCCCGCTTCTCTCCTTTAAAGAAAGGTCAATCCATCGAAACAATCACTTTAGAGGAAGCAATGGAGCTGTTTAAGTTACCTCGTACCCTTGGTGAGCATGAAGGCAAAACGGTTACTGTCAATGCCGGGCGTTTCGGGCCGTACATTTATTACAGCGGAACTTATACTTCACTTCCCAAAGGCGTAGATCCGATGGAAATAGAATTGGAAGAGGCTTTGGAATTAATAAAAGAAAAAGCGGAAGCAGAAGCAAAGAAGCACCTCAAGAAGTTCGACGAAGAACCTGAGCTGGAAATCATGAACGGAAGATATGGCCCTTACATTGCTTATAAAGGCAGTAATTACAAAATCCCAAAGGATATCGTTCCGGAAGATTTAAACTTGGACGCCTGCATGGAAATCATCAAATTGCAGAGCGAGAAAGCTGCATCAGCTCCAGCTAAGCCGAAACGAGGAAAATATACCAAGAAGAAAGCATAAAAGGATTATAAAGCAATCAGCCCCGGAATGACCAATACATTCCGGGGCTGATTATTTTTATAGATAGTTGTTTTTACATTCTATCCGGCACTTCAATACCCAGCAAGCCCATGCTGATGCGAACTACCTTCGCTACGTTTTCCGACAAAGCGAGACGGAAAACTTTCACAGCCTCATTCTCTTCACGCAGAATACTAAAATCATGATAGAACTGATTGTATTCTTTCACCAGGTCATAAGTATAGTTGGCAATAATAGAGGGACTGTAATCCGTACCTGCCTGCTTCACTACAGCAGCAAAGTCGGCTACCATCTGAATAAGGCCTTCTTCTTTCTCACTCAACTCAATACCAACAGGAATTTCAGCCGGAATTACAATACCGGCTTCAGCAGCCTTACGCATTACAGATTGAATACGCGCATACGTATATTGAATGAACGGACCTGTATTTCCATTAAAGTCAATTGACTCTTTCGGATTGAACGTCATATTCTTACGGGCATCTACCTTGAGGATGAAATATTTCAAGGCGCCCAAACCAACAATACGAGCGATATTGTCAGCTTCTTCCTGAGACAAGCCATCCAACTTGCCCAATTCATTAGAAGTTTCTTTGGCAGTACTAATCATTTCTTCCATCAAATCATCAGCATCTACCACTGTGCCTTCGCGGCTTTTCATCTTACCTTCGGGCAATTCTACCATACCATAAGAGAAATGTACGAGACTCTTTCCCCACTCAAATCCAAGTTTGTCAAGCAGAATGGAAAGCACCTGGAAATGATAGTTCTGTTCGTTGCCTACTACATAAATCATCTTGTCAATAGGATAATCAGCAAAACGTAATTTAGCTGTACCTATATCCTGAGTCATATAAACAGAAGTCCCATCAGCACGTAGTAACAACTTATGATCCAAACCTTCAGCAGTAAGGTCAGCCCATACGGAACCATCTTCTTTTTTATAGAAGAACCCCTTTTCAAGACCTTCCATCACCTTCTCTTTCCCTTCAAGATAGGTATTTGACTCATAATATATTTTGTCAAAACTTACACCCATTTTACGGTAAGTTTCATCAAAACCTTCATACACCCAGTTATTCATTTTAGCCCAAAGCGCACGCACTTCCGGATCATTAGCTTCCCACTTCACCAGCATTTCGCGGGCTTCATTCATTAGAGGAGAAGCGGCTTCAGCCTTTGCTTTAGCTTCTTCTTCCGTCGCACCTTCAGACTGAAATTTAGCCATCAATTCCTTCACTTCAGCTTTATAGTGCTTATCAAAAGCTACGTAATAATCGCCTACCAAGTGGTCCCCCTTCTTTCCGGATGATTCGGGTGTTTCACCGTTACCATATTTGGACCAGGCCAGCATGGACTTACAAATATGAATACCACGATCGTTGACAATATTTGTTTTTACCACTTTATTGCCATTTGCCATCACAATGTTGGCTAAAGCATTACCCAGAAGATTATTACGTACATGTCCCAGGTGAAGTGGTTTGTTGGTATTGGGTGAAGAGTATTCGATCATCACCAACGGAGAATTATCCGTGGCAGCAACAATACCATATTGCTTATCAACATGAATGTCATTCAACAATTCAATCCAGGCGGAAGAAGCGATAGTCAGGTTCAGGAAACCTTTGATCACATTGAATGCAGCTATCGAAGGCTCGTTAGCTTTCAGGTATTCGCCAATCTCCTGTGCTGTCTGCTCCGGTCCTTTCTTCGACATGCGCAGGAAAGGAAAAACTACCAGCGTGAGGTGTCCCTCAAATTCTTTCTTGGTTTTTTGCAGTTGCACCTGTGCGGCAGGCACGTCCTGTCCATACAGCGCTTTCAGTCCGTTGATGACGGACGCTACCAGTTTATCTTCTATATTCATGATTTAAAAGTATTTTCCGGGTGCAAAGATACTATATTTTGGCGAATTACGCGTTGCATCTGTACGGATAATAAAAAAGGAGACACCTCATAGCGCCTCCTTTTCTATTTTTCATTCATAGCCTTCCTTTATTCGATGGCCAAAGTCAACTCCATACCAGGTTTAAACTTAGCAACTCTCTTTGCAGGAATCGTAATGCTCTGTTTGGTAGAAGGATTAATGCCCAGACGTGCTGCTCTCTCTGCTACAACGAACGTACCGAAGCCAACCAATGATACTTTGTCACCAGCCTTTAGGGCTTTCGTGATTGCTGCCATGAAAGCATCTAATGCTTTCTTTGTCTTAATTACCGGAACCGGGCATTTGTCTCCCATAGCATTTACTGTTACCATTCTATCGCTCTCCTTTACCTATTCGTTCAGGTATTTTAACCTATAGTAAAAATGTTATACTGAAAAACAGAAGCCTGGAGGTTAAAATACCTGAAC
>OHLA01000682.1_pt1 | contig 13018 bp, 10 predicted proteins | sample 1568961 | NCBI WGS metagenome assembly OHLA01 (sample SAMEA3879530, study PRJEB24766) | human gut metagenome | biome: human-associated habitat; feature: feces | place: USA | collected 1985/1987
GCCTCAGGCTTGGTTGGCAAAGACTGGTGTCATTAAGAACGCACAGGTTTCACTTGTAGGCCGCAACCTGTTCTTCTTCAAGAACAATGCTCCATATGATCCTGATGGCATGCTTTCTACCAGCAACCGTCTGCAAGGAGTTGATGTGTTTGGTATGCCTACCAACCGTTCGATTGGGTTCAACTTGAAAGTTAATTTTTAAACAGTAGATATGATTATGAAAAATATATTTAGACTTACAGCTGTAGCGCTGCTGGCAGCTACCTTATTCTCGGCATGTACGGGAGCGTTCGAGGATATGAACACTAATCCGAAGGGAGTGAGCGATGAAGAACTAAAACAAGATAACAACTACATTGGTATGCACTTCATTCCCATGATGCAGTCTATCTATTATAATAAAAATGCAGGTGTCAATGTATGGGAATATCAGCTTATTCAAAATTTGAATGCCGATTTGTGGTCAGGCTATATCAGTACGGCTACTGCATTTGCCGGCAATGTAAGTAATGTGACCTATGCCATGAATGCAGGATGGAATGACAACTGTTGGGATTATGCTTATAGAAACGTAATGGTGGAAAGCTTGAAAATCACCAACAAGTGCAAAGACGATATGGAGACGTATGCCCATTTCGAGGCTATCAATACCATCTGCCGCGTAATAGCTATGTCGCGTCTTGCCGACCAATACGGATGTATTATCTATTCTCACTATGGCGAATCGGCTACTGGTGGTGAGTATGATTCAGGACAGGATGCTTATAAAAAATTCTTTGAAGAATTGAAAGAAGCTGCAGACGTGCTGCGTACTGCTAAAGAAAAGGATGTGGCTTCGTTTATGATGTTTGATTATGCCTATGGAGGTAACTTGAACAAATGGGCGCAGTTGTGTAACACCATTCGTTTGCGTTTGGCCATGCGTATTGTGAAGTATGATGCTGCTTGGGCAAAAAGTGAGGCGGAAGCTGCCATGAACGATAGTAATGGATTGATTGAAACCAATGATGCTAATTTCGGCATTGCAGGAAACGGTTATGTCAATCCGCTTTACGGTATTGCATTCAACTATGGAGATGGTGTTTTAGGCGCTAATATTCCTTCTATCTTGTCTGGTATGGGCGATGCGCGTCTTGATAAGTATGCTACACAGAACAGCAAGAGTGAATATTTTGGTATTCGTCTTGGTATTAAAGGACTGGAAGAAGAAGGGTTTTCGGATGCCTATAAGGCGATTGTAAGTCGACCCAACTTGACAGAAACCTCTCCTGCTATTTTGGCAACTGCTGCCGAAACCATTTTGTTGGAAGCCGAAGCTGCTTTGCGTGGTTGGGATGTAAATGGTAAGGGCACCGCTCAGAGCTTGTATGAAAAGGGTATACGGACATCGTTCGAACAATGGGGAGCCGCTGTGGGCGATTATTTAAGCAGTACGACTACTGCTGCAGCGTATGTAGACCCCGTTATTCCCGCTGCCAGCATTGAAGGCCAGAGCAAGGTGACTGCTAAATGGGACGAGTCTTTGAGTAACGAGGAAAAATTTGCTAAGATTGCCACACAACGCTGGATTGCTATTTATCCTGAAGGTATGAATGGCTGGGCTGAGATACGTCGCACTGGTTATCCCAAATTATTCCCGGTAATGGTGAACTACAGTCAAGGTGAGATTGATACAGATCTTGGCCCACGCCGTTTACCCTTCACCATCAATGAAAAAGGCAATAATCCTACCGGTTATGCCAAAGCCGTCGAAATGTTGGGCGGACCGGACAATGGCGGTACTCGCATCTTCTGGGATGTAGATAAACCGAACTTCTAATCCGCATTATTATCATAGAGATTAAGTGATGAGGACTTTTTGAAGCATGTTTTTTTAAGGGGAAGTATGAAAAACATATTTCATATTTCCCTTTATGTATTTTTTGTTTAATATAATAATTGATTATTATGAATTCAAAATATCTCGTGAATGGCTTGTTTATATTATGCTATTCTATGTTTTTAATGTTTATGAGCGCTTGTTATAATGAGTTGGAAACTGTTGACTTTGAAGAACAAGAAGAACAGCAAAGCGTTTCAATAGAAGATGGTATGTGTATAATCCAATCACTTGGATTCGATACTTTAGATGTGGTAGAGTTGAAGTCAGGTTATCTTATTCAAGGTGATATATACCTTGAAAAAAGTAAACTTGTCACTTATAGTCAACCACAAACAAGGCAGGCTTATCATACTACCGGTTTAATTGGTCACCCCAAACAAAGAGCAATTACCGTTGGTGTTGATAGCTCGATACCTGCATCAGGTGTGGATGATTGGCGAGATGAAATACAGGAAGCCATCAATCTGTGGAATCCTCTTAGTAACCTTAAAATGACTTATACTACAGCTGCCAATCCGGATATACTCATCCGTAGTGATGCTAGCGCTCCTTTACCGAACAATACTATTGCGGCAGGCTCTTGGCCTATGAATGGAAAACCAGGTTCCTCTATTTGGATAAATTTGGATTATGATTATAACAAAACCATTCCAAGACTTCAGAAGATATATAATATGGTACATGAGTTGGGACATTGCTTCGGACTAAGGCATACAAATTGGAAATCATTGGGTGAATCTGTGGCCAATGGTATTACTGGAACTTTTGATTCAGATCCCTATTCTGTGATGAATGGAGGAACTGCCGAATATCAATGGTCTGGGTTTAGTGAGGGAGATAAATCAGCGATAAGTTATTTGTATCCTCGATTTTTTGAAGGAGATTTTGTTAATTACCCAACAGAGGTAAAGCGCTTTGGAGTTGACGTGTATATGGTACGTGTTGTCGGCAATCACCCTATTCTGAAATATGAATGGGGGACTACAGGCATGTTTTTGCTTGCTTCCGAAGGAGATGCTGCTAAAGTTATTTTTGGTAGTCCTGTAACTTCTGAACTTAGGGCATATGTTACTACTGTATATGGAGAAACTTATTGTATTAGTAGAGAGTATGCCACTCAAACAACTATTCAAAGACTTGTTGAAAATTGAGATTAGGCATAGTTCCTCATATATTTGTACTAATTTTCTTCTCCTTTATGCTTTAATCACCTTATAACTTAATAATTATAATATGATGAAGAATGTAATAAAACTTATCTTTTTGCTTTTTGATTTAGTTATCGGTTGCTGCGTTTTGCTTCATGCCCAGGTAGATGAAAAGTTGAAAGCCGACATCGTCAGCACGGGCTACGTGCACAGTCCGTTACCGCTCGACGAGACAAAGGCTTTCGAAACATTCGGCTTGAAAAAGAAAGTGTTGGAAACCGTGATGCTGTGTGATATGGAGGATTTCTCCAAATGGTCGCATAAGGGCATCGGTAAGATTGGTTTGACTGACGAACGGAGCAAGTCCGGCAAGCACAGTCTGCGTCTGGAAGCTCCCGCCCATCCGGAGAAGATTCTTGGCTGGGGTTTGGGACGCGGCACTTGCATGGCCTCTTATGATATAGGAGGTGTGAACTGGGAAGGTTACAACCGCCTGAAGTTCTATATCTATCCCACGTGCGAAGGAGCACGCAGCATCTACCTCAACCTTTATGTGGAGAATGACGGAGAAATAAAAGTACCCGACATTTACGGTCGGGAAGGCTACCACGAAATCAATCTGAAAAATAACCAATGGAACGAATGCTTCGTCGAGATGTCCGGACTGGCGCGCGACAAGGTAACCAAGATTTCATTTGCCATCGAAGTGTTCGGCAAAGAACGTACTATGGGCGACTTCCTTCGCTTCGATGTAGATGCCGTGGAACTTCAGAAGGTGGAGAACCCGGAAACCGTGAAAGGCTGGATGCCTGCACAGAATCGCATCATCTTCTCTACTACCGGTTATAGTATAGAGAGCCCCAAAAGCGCCATTGTCAATGTGGAAAAGCACGGCGGACAGTTCCAGTTGAAGGATGCCGCTACGCAGGCCATTGTTTATACCGGTCCCGTTCGTAAGGAAAAGACCGGCCTGGGAGAGTTCGAGACAATAGACTTCTCGGACTTCAAGACACAAGGCCGTTACGTCATTCAGGTAGGGGATGTCACCACCTTGCCTTTCTATATCCATCAGGATGTGTGGGATGATTCTGCCTGGCGTATGGTGAACTTCCTGTTCTGCGAGCGTTGCGGTTATCCCGTTCCCGGAAAGCACGGGGCTTGTCATAATGACCTGCATGCCACTTACAACGGACATATCATTCATATAAACGGAGGATGGCACGATGCCGCCGATATGTCCCAACAGACCTTACAGACGGGAGAGATAGCCTATTCCTTGCTCTTGATGGCCGAACGTGCCAAAGAAAAAGGCAATATAGACTTGTACAACCGCCTGATGGAAGAGGCTTTGTGGGGAATGGACTATGTGATGAAGACCCGTCTGGGCGATGGCTACCGTGCACAGACATGGGGCACCAACCTATGGACCGACGGTAAGGTGGGCACCGACGATGATGCCGGTCGCCGCGAACTGCTTGTCCATAACGGAGCTTTGGAGAATTTCCTGCTTGCAGGAATTGAAGCGTATGCCTCCATGAGGATTGAAAATGACGAGTCGCTTAAGGGTAATCTGAAGAAGATTGCAAAGGAAGACTTCGGCTATGCCATGAAGCGCTTCAACGAACTTGGCTTTGCCGAGCTGATAAAGAAGGGTGGGGGACATGCCGCCATGGCATCCGAGAGCCAGTATCACGCCAACATCTCATGGGCGGCCAGCATGCTCTATAAGCTGACCGGCGAACAGCAGTATGCCGATGAGGCTGTAAAAGCCATCCGCTACACCTTGCAGTGCCAGCGCACCGAACCGTTGAAAGACAAAGACAAGACCTGCGGCTTCTTCTATCGCGATTTGGCAAAGAAGTCCATTGTACACTATACTCATCAGTCTCGCGATTATGCCTACATGGAAGCCCTTGCCGCCCTCTGCGAAACGCAGCCCCGTCATGCCGAGTATGAGCAGTGGATTCGTGCCATGAAACTCTATGGCGGTTATCTGAAGAACATCATGAAGTATGTATATCCTTATGGAATGGTGCCCAGCGGCATCTATCACAAGGATGAAGTGAAGGACTCCGTCAACTTCTACGCCGTCCAGGTAGGCATTCGCAGTGGTGCTGCGAAGGATTTCAAAGAACAGCTCGAGAACGGTATCCGTCTGGATAAGGAGCATTACTTGCGTATATTCCCCGTCTGGTTCTCGTTCAAAGGAAATATTGCCGTACATTTGTCTACCGGAAAAGCCGCAGCCATTTGCGCCAGAGTGTTGAAGGACAAGGAACTGAAAGACATTGCCGAACAGCAGCTCTTCTGGGTTGTAGGCAGGAATCCTTTCGGACAGTCCATGATTTATGGGGAGGGCAGCAACTATCCGCAGCTCTATACGGCACTGCCCGGAGAAACGGTAGGAGAGATACCCGTAGGTATGCAGTCTTATTTCAATGAAGATGCTCCCTACTGGCCGCAGTTCAATACGGCTACTTATAAGGAAGTCTGGGGCTCTTCGGCTGCCAGATGGCTGATGTTGGTTTCCGAATTCTAAAGCAAGATGATATGAGTGACAAGACTGTTTATTCACGGCGCAATCCGGCCATTGACATGCTGAGGGCGTTGACCATGTTCACCATGATTTTCGTCAATGACTTCTGGAAAGTGCATGACGTACCCCATTGGCTGGAACATGCCGTTTATGGTGAAGACTTTATGGGACTGGCGGATATTGTATTCCCCTGCTTCTTGTTTGCAGTGGGAATGTCCATACCATACGCCATCGAACGCAGATATGCCAAAGGCTTTTCGGCAGAATCCACCTTAGGACATATCCTTTCCCGCACCTTTGCTTTGCTGGTGATGGGGGCATTCATCACAAACTCGGAGTTCCGGCTTTCACCGGAAGCTCCCTATCCGATAGGAGTATACTGGTTCCTGATGGTCATAGGCTTTATCGGTGTGTGGAACCAATATCCGAAACCGGCTTCCGGCACTCAGAAGAACCTTTTCCGTGCTTTTAAAATAATCGGAGTATTGGTTCTCCTTTACCTTGCCTTCACGTTCCGCAATCCGCAGGGAGGTGTATTCGGTGCCTATTGGGGAATATTGGGCTCCATCGGCTGGACCTATCTGGTATGTGCCGTAATCTATATCTTCAGCCGTGACCGGTTGCAGTATCTGCTGCCTGCCTGGGGTGCCTTTATCCTGATATGCCTGCTGGGTACGCCTTTGCGCGAGGGCTTTGGCGGTGAGGCTATCCTTGCCTTTCCCGAACGCAACTTCTATCAGGGCATGTTGTCCATCCTGCATATCGGCAACGGGGCTTTGCCCGCATTTACAATGGGAGGTGTCATCCTTTCCATTCTCAGCGCCCGCTATGCCGGCAAGGGTGACGGCTGGAAACTCCGCAATGGGCTGACGGTTGCCGTTCTGCTTCTGCTGGTCGGAATTGGGACACACCATTTCTGGATTGTGGCCAAGATGGGTGGCACTCCTCCCTGGGTGTTCTATGTGACTGCCATTTCCGTGGGGCTCTACACACTGCTCAGCTATCTGGTCAGCCATCAGGTCACAGGTTGGTTCAACCTGATACGCCCTGCCGGAACGGCTACGCTGACCACTTATCTGGTGCCTTATGTCTTCTATGGCTTTGCTGATGTGACCGGTGTTGTCCTGCCGGACTGGTTCACACATGGATTCATGGGGCTGGTCAACTGCCTTTGTTTTGCCTTTGTGGTAATCGGCGTTACGTGGGTGATGGAAAAACTGCATGTTAAACTTAAAATTTAGATAGAATGAAAAAGAGCTTTTTACCTGCATTCTTGCTGCTGTTCCTTGCGCTGGGCATGTTCTCGTGCCAGCAGGGAGCTAAGGAAACAACCAAGGAATATCCCATGTTCTGGACGTGGCTGGACTATCGTCCCGACATGAACTTCGACTCCATCTGCCAAGTGATGAACGACATCGGCATGGATGGAATTATGCTGAATGCGCCGACTCCCGACGATTACCGGGCTGCCATACCGGTTGCCCATAAACACGGAATCGAAGTGTATGCCTGGTTATGGACCATGAATCTGGAACACGACCGTGACAAGATATTGAAGGAGCATCCCGAATGGTTCAGCGTGAATCGTAACGGCAAGAGCCTGGCAGACACTACCGCCTATGTAGGCTATTACAAGTTTCTCTGCCCGGCATTGCCCGAAGTCCGCGAGTTCATCAAGGAAAAAATCAAGGCCTACTGCGAAGTGGAAGGCTTGAATGGCATTGCCATCGACTATCATCGTTTTGTGGATGTGGTGCTTCCCACCACCTTGTGGCCCCATTATGGCATTGTGCAGGACCGTGAATACGCTGCGTGGGATTACGGTTACCATCTGGAAATGCTCAGGTTGTTCAAGGAGCAGTACGGTTATGACCCCCGCGAGCAGGAAGACCCTTCCCTCGATGTGAAGTGGCGCCAGTTCCGTTGCGACCAGATAACCGAAGTGGCCAATATGATTGCCGAAGTGGTGCACTCCTACGGCAAGACAATGGCTGCCTCCCCGTTCCCCACCCCGAAGATGGCTTCACGCATGGTGCGCCAGGACTGGGGCAAATGGAATCTCGACATCGTGTTCCCGATGGTTTACCATACCTTCTATACGGGCGATGCCAGCTTCATTTCTGACTGTACGGTTGAGAATGTACGCGACAAGAACGATATGACTACACTGTACTGCGGCATGACCGCCACCGACGGCCCGATGATGTTCGAATGCATGGATGCCGCTCTCAACAACGGCGCCCAGGGAATTGCCGTATTTACCATTCATGGCCTGCGTTCTCCGGAGGTGAAGAGACAGTTCAAGGCTTATACGGACAGTGTCAGAGCCGTGCGTGCCGCCAATGGCGGGGTGATAAAGGCTACCCATCCCGAAGTGGCGGATCCCGACCCCTTCAAGCATGAAGGCATTATGAAGCTGATGCAGGAACGCATGCAGCAAATCATAGCCAAGGTTGCCGGCAAGGAAGAGCCGGCTCCGCTGGCATTGGGCGAGTACAAGGAGGTGGATTCCTATGACGCGACACGCTGCTACCAAGTGGTGGATGAGAATAGCAAGACTACTTTTGACGTGACATTCTATCTTTACGGCGACGTTGTTTCCGGTTGGGATGTAGCAGTAGCAGACAAGGCTTCTACTAATAAGAAATGAAAGGACGTTTTATGATAGTGAGAGATTACGGGAGCAAACTCCTTCTGCTCTTGGTGTTTTCAATGGTAGGCATGGTTTGTTGCAATGCCCAGAGTGGAAAGAGCTTGTCCGTAAAGAAAGTAATGTGTACGGCTTCACCGGAAGGTGAGGCTGTGCCGTCCTTGCTGGACGAGAACGGGATAGAGTTTCAGCCCCTTGATGTGGTCAACTGGAAAGATTATCCCTACAAGCCGGAAGTGAGTTTCCGCATAGCCCATACGGGGCGCGAAATCCTGCTCCACTACAAAGTGAAGGAAGCCAGTGTGCGTGCAGTGGCCTCCGGAGACAATGGCCGGGTATGGGAAGATGCTTGTGTGGAATTCTTCGTATCTCCCGAAGGTGACGACCGCTATTACAATTTCGAATGTAACTGCGCCGGCAGGCTGCTGATTCAGGGAGGTGCAGTCAATGAGCGCCGTCCTACGGCGAGTCAGGAGGTGCTGGGCATGGTGAAACGTTGGAGCTCGTTGGGCGGCGAACCTTTCGAGGAACGTTTGGGCGAGTGCAGCTGGGAACTGGCCATGGTTATTCCCGTTTCCGCTTTCTTCCAGCATTCCGTCGGTTCTCTGGACGGAAAAACAATGAAAGGGAATTTCTACAAGTGTGGTGACAAACTCCAGACTCCCCACTTCCTTTCTTGGAGTCCTATCGGGCTGGAACGCCCCATGTTCCACTGTCCGGCCTTTTTCGGCACCTTGTCTTTTGAATAAATCTTTAGGGTGTTCTGGTGGAATCATTTGCCGTTAGCATTACTTATTGGATTGACAATTGCGGAATTATGTGTTTTTTTATACCTTTGCACTTCCTAAATTGTAAATGCATATATGATTACCGCAGAACAACTGAAAGATATCAAAGAACGTACCGAGGCGTTGAACCGCTATCTGGACATTGAAGGAAAGAAGATACAGGTGGAAGAAGAGCAGCTCCGCACCCAGGCTCCCGGTTTCTGGGACGACCAGAAGGCTGCCGAGGCTCAGATGAAGAAAGTGAAGGGCTTGCAGCAATGGATTTCCGGCTACAATGAGGTAAAGACCTTGACTGACGAGGTACAACTGGCTTTCGACTTTTACAAAGACGAACTGGTGACTGAAGAGGAAGTGGACGATGCCTATGCCAAGGCAATCACTGCTGTCGAGGCCCTCGAACTCAAGAATATGCTTCGCGAGGAAGCCGATCAGATGGACTGTGTGCTGAAAATTAACTCTGGTGCCGGTGGTACGGAGAGCCAGGACTGGGCAAGCATGCTGATGCGTATGTATCTGCGCTATGCCGAGACTCACGGCTATAAGGCCACCATCGCCAACCTGCAGGAAGGAGACGAGGCAGGTATCAAGACTTGTACCATCGAGATTTCCGGCGATTATGCCTACGGCTACCTGAAAGGTGAGAACGGTGTACACCGCTTGGTGCGTGTTTCGCCCTACAATGCCCAGGGCAAGCGTATGACTTCTTTTGCATCCGTGTTTGTCACTCCCTTGGTAGATGATACCATCGAGGTGAACATCGAACCTGCCCGCATGTCATGGGATACCTTCCGAAGTGGTGGCGCCGGTGGACAGAACGTCAATAAGGTAGAGTCCGGTGTCCGTCTGCGCTATCAGTATAAGGATCCATATACGGGCGAAGAGGAAGAAATCCTGATTGAAAATACCGAGACACGAGACCAGCCCAAGAACCGCGAGAACGCTCTCCGCCTTCTCCGTTCCATGCTTTACGACAAGGAACTCCAACACCGCATGGCCGAGCAGGCAAAGGTGGAAGCCGGTAAGAAGAAAATCGAATGGGGTAGCCAGATTCGTAGCTACGTCTTCGACGACCGCCGCGTGAAGGACCACCGTACCAACTTCCAGACCAGTGATGTGAATGGTGTGATGGATGGAAAGATAGACGGCTTTATCAAAGCTTACCTGATGGAGTTTGCAGGAAGTGGCGAATAAATTTTCTCCCTTTCATTTGCATTCTTCCCGAATTTCTTCTTACTTTGTTCATCGTTGAACTTTAAACTATAAAACACACCATGGGAAAAAGTAAAAAGAAAGCAATGCACAGCCAGAAGGAAGAGCAACAAGCCAAGAAAGTGATGATGACGATGGGAGTAATAGCCATTGTATTGGTCATCGCCATGTTTGTGGCTTACTCTTACTGGGGCTGATAAAATCACTGGAAACGACATGCCGCAGGAGATAGAACGGAAATTCCTCGTGACGGGAGAATACAAGCCACAAGCGTATGCACACAGTCGTATCGTACAAGGATACATCAGCAGTGTACGTGGACGGACAGTACGGGTGCGCATCCGCGATGAACGGGGATTTCTCACCATCAAGGGTGCATCCAATGAATCGGGAACCAGCCGCTACGAGTGGGAAAAGGAAATTCCGCTGTGCGAAGCGCGGGAATTGCTGAAGCTGTGCGAACCGGGTATCATCGACAAGACCCGTTACCTGGTGCGCAGCGGACAGCACGTCTTTGAGGTGGATGAATTCTATGGCGAGAACGAGGGACTGACTGTGGCCGAGGTGGAACTCTCCTCGGAAGACGAGCCTTTCGTGAAACCTGCATTCATCGGACGGGAGGTGACGGGAGATGTCCGCTACTATAACTCGCAACTGATGAAACACCCTTTCACCACGTGGTAGCAAACCAATTGTATGCCGTACTTGTTTAATCGTCATGGAGAAACTTTACGACTACCTGCCAAGAGAACTGGTCACCTTCCTTTTGGTCACTGTATTCTCTTTACTCATCGGGCTTTCACAGCGTAAAATCAGCTTGAAGCGCGAAGGGGAAACTACGCTTTTCGGTACCGACCGCACCTTCACTTTTATAGGCATTCTGGGCTATCTGCTCTATATCCTCGACCCTACGGGCTATCGTCTGTTCATGGGAGGAGGAGCCATTCTGGGACTGCTGCTCGGACTGAACTATTATGTGAAGCAGTCACAGTACCATGTGTTCGGAGTAACCACCATCATTATTGCACTCATCACCTACTGTATTGCTCCCATTGTGGCCACGCAGCCGTCGTGGTTCTACGTCATGGTCATAGTGACCGTCCTGCTCTTCACCGAGCTGAAACACACCTTCACGGAACTGGCCCAGCGCATGAAGAACGACGAGATGATTACGCTTGCCAAGTTCCTTGCCATCAGCGGCATTATCCTGCCGATGCTGCCCAATGAGAACCTTATTCCCGGCATCAACCTGACGCCATACAGTATTTGGCTGGCCACGGTGGTTGTATCGGGCATTTCCTACCTTTCTTATCTGTTGAAGCGTTACGTTTTCCATGAGTCGGGCATTCTGGTTTCGGGCATCGTGGGAGGCTTGTACAGCAGCACGGCTACCATTTCCGTACTGGCGCGAAAGAGCCGTAAGGCTTCTGTGCAGGATGCTCCCGAATATGTGGCGGCCATGTTGTTGGCGGTCAGTATGATGTTCCTCCGTTTCTTGATATTGATAGGTATTTTTAGCCGGGAGACGCTACTGGCCATTTATCCCTACCTGCTGATAATGTCGGTGGTAACGGCTGCCGTGGCATGGTATCTGCATTCCAAGCGGAAACGGGTGGACGACGGCACGCAGACCACGGAGGACGAGGACAGCAGTAATCCGTTGGAGTTCAAGGTAGCGCTGATTTTTGCCATGCTGTTTGTGGTGTTCACTATCTTGACCCACTATACGCTGGTGTATGCCGGCACGGGTGGACTGAACTTGCTCTCTTTCATTTCGGGGTTCAGTGACATTACTCCTTTCATCCTGAACCTGCTTCAAGGAACGGGCAGTGTGGCGGTGCTGGTGATTACGGCTTGCAGCATGCAGGCTATTGTCAGCAATATAGCGGTAAACATGTGCTACGCGTTATTCTTTGCCGGTGGAAAAAGCCCTTTGCGGCCGTGGATATTGGGGGGATTCGGCTCTGTTATTGCCGCAAATATCTGTCTGTTACTTTTCTTCTATTTTCTCTAAATTGCTTTCTTTTTGCTTTTTTAACTCCGAAAGTCTCGTAAATGCATGAAAAAGGGGCTATTTTTGCCGAATTCATTGTGACAAAACTCGAACGGGAAACGTCTAATACCAAGACAATAAACATGAATAGTCACTAAATATAAAAACGCAATGAGAACAAAATGGACTGTGCTGCTATGGATGCTGATGATTTCGGGACTGCTTGCAGCGCAAAACACGGCAAACACTTCTTTCCAGGTTAAAGGAATTTTGCTCGACTCACTCACCCAGGAGGGTGAACCTTATGCTACCATTAAAATCGTGAAGAAAGAGGCCCCTGCAAAGGCGCTGAAAATGCTGGTAACGGACATGAAAGGCCAGTTCCAGGAGAAAGTACCCGGGCAACTTCGTGATGACCATCACTTCCGTGGGACGTACTCCCATCGTGAAGGACTTTTCTGTGAAGGCAGGGGAGAAGCTGGTGGACTTCGGCACGCTGTATATCGTAGATGCCTCCAATGAGCTGGGGCAGGTGGAAATAGTGGCACAGAAGCCTCTGGTGAAGGCAGATATCGACAAGATAGAGTACAATGTGCAGGATGACCCTGACGCCCAGTCGAACTCCGTGCTGGAAATGCTTCGCAAGGTACCGTTGGTAACGGTGGATGGCGAGGACAATATTCAGGTGAACGGGAGTAGCAGCTTTAAGGTATATGTCAACGGAAAGCCCAACAACATGATGAGCAACAACCCGACGGAAGTGCTGAAAAGTATGCCTGCAAACAGTATCAAGCATATTGAAGTGATAACCA
>OHLA01000770.1_pt1 | contig 11683 bp, 14 predicted proteins | sample 1568961 | NCBI WGS metagenome assembly OHLA01 (sample SAMEA3879530, study PRJEB24766) | human gut metagenome | biome: human-associated habitat; feature: feces | place: USA | collected 1985/1987
ATGAGACAAAGAGACTATTTAAATTTTATGCAAAATGTACGACAATATAGATAGGAGTAAAAAATGATTTCTGAATATTTAGGATTCGATTCCGACTACATTATATTAGGATTGGCGGGAGTGGTAATTATTCTGCTCATCCTCATAATTATAAATATGGTGCAGACCGGTAAACTCAAAAAAAGATACAAAGTGTTTATGAGTGGAAAAACTGCAAAGTCATTGGAGGACACAATTATCAAGAGACTTGACGAGGTAGATGAACTTGTTGCAGCAAACTCATCAATCAAAAAGAATATAGAAGAATTATTTGCTAACATGAAGTGTTCATACCAGAAGGTAGGACTTGTGAAGTATGATGCATTCAATGAGATGGGCGGAAAGCTAAGCTTTTCACTTGCCATGTTAAATGGAAAGGATGATGGCTTTGTACTCAATGCCGTTCACAGTCGTGAGGGCTGCTATACATACATCAAGGAGATTGTTGGCGGAAATTCCATTATTGTTTTAGCAGATGAAGAGCAGGAAGCGTTGAATATGGCCAAGGAGGCAAATATGCCTGCAGAAAAATAACAATGGGGTGTTTTAGTTTATGAGGATAAAAGCAGTCAGCAGCTTAGTTGGCGGTGAAGTACTTGCGGAACCAATACTAACAGAAAAAAATGATATTTTAATACCAAATGGCACAAGGATTAAGCCTGATTATGTGCCACTTATAGAGTCACTTGGAATAGAATCAGTGATGGTAGAGGATCCGTATGAGAATTACGAAAGTCCGAATTCTATAGTAGACCCGGCTATTTTCGACAAATACGTGAAAAAAGTGCGCAGACTGATGGAAAGTCATATATATCATGATGGCAAATCCTTAAAGGAATTTGAAATAATCGCAAATGATATTGTCCATGATATAAATGATATGCCATATGACGTGATTGTTGATATAAAAGAGCGTAATTCGGACTTATATGAGCACACAGTCATGGTGACACTTTTATCAGTGCTTGTTGCAAGAAAGCTAAAGCTTGACGAAAAGCGAAAGTATAACATAGCGGTGGGATGTTTATTACATGACATCGGGCTGCGTTTTATTGTCACACGATATAAAAACAGGGATTTTTCCAATGCAAATCCTGCGGAGCTTTTTGAATATAAAAAGCATACCATTTTAGGATATTCGGCATTGGATGAGGAAAGCTGGATAGCGCCAATATCAATGAAGATGGTTTTATCACATCATGAAAATATGGCAGGCACAGGTTTTCCTATGAAGCAAAAGAATAAAGAACTGGAATGCAGAATAATTCAGGCATGTGATGCGTTTGATTCGCTGATAAGCGGTATGGAGTGTAAGCGCATTTGTGTGCAGGAAGCCATAAATCAGATAAAGGAAAATGATGGCGGCAGATATGATAACAAAATTATTAAGTGCCTGCTATCATCAATAGCCAGATATCCTGTCGGTACAACAGTAAAGACCAATGCTGAAGAAGAGGGAGTAGTAGTTTCCCAGACAGTAGATCCGGAGAATCCTATTATCATGATTTTTGGAAATGAAAATAATGGCAAATTGATGCTTCACAACAGATTGAATCTCATGCTTGATAAAAACATTTCAATTCTTCAGGTAATTTAAAGAAAAGAGAAATAAGTAATGCACCAATTCCTCAGAGCAATAGGATTTTCAGATATAACAAAGAAACAGTTAAACGAGGTAATTAACAATATAATTGATAAGCCGGAAAAAATAAAGGTAACAAAGGATTCCGAGGGCAATGAATTTGCCGAGCTGTCATGTGATGTGGCACCCAATATGGGAATTACAGTCAGAGGAATATACAATGACGATGATAGCTTTGTCAGAGAAGGCATACATAAACAGAGAGGTAAGGGCAAAGGGAGCAGTGCTCTCAGGACTATCAGTTGATGGCTGTATTTTGCTACCAATGAAACAAAAAAAGGCTAAAACATTAAATACAGTTGATTCAGACAAAAAAGATAGAAAGCAGCTTATTGCAGAGGCCAGGGATGGCGATGAGGGCGCTATGGAAAGCCTCACAATGGAAGATATAGATTTATACTCATCCATTACGAGAAGAATCCAAAACGAGGATATTCTTTCAATCGTAACAACATATTTCATGCCATATGGCATCGAAAGTGACCAGTACAGCGTGCTGGGAGATATTATTGAGTTAACAGAAGAAAAAAATATCATTACAAATGAAAAAATATATTGCATAAAAGTGTCATGTAATGATATAATATTTAGCGTGTGTATAAACAAAAATGACCTCATCGGTGAGCCGATGGTTGGCAGACGTTTCAAAGGAAACATCTGGATGCAGGGTAGTATTTGTTTGTAATATACATTTGTTTTCATAGTTAAATGGATATAACAAGCGCCTCCTAAGGTTGCGTTACAACGGCCACCTCAAAAAAAACTAAATAAGGGATTGCAGTTCGACTTTGATCGGGCTATAATCATATATCAGACACGTCCATATAGCTCAGCTGGATAGAGCACACGCCTCCTAAGCGTGGGGTCGGAGGTTCAAATCCTCTTATGGACGCCAGTGAACAACGCCGAAAGCCTTTGTTTTCAAGGGTTTTCGGCTTTTCTTATATAAAAAGCTACGAAAAAGCTCTTTCACTGTATGAGATAAAATTCTACTCCAAAATTTGATTTTTGACAACCCCTCCAGAATCGAACGGTTGTTATAAGACAAAATCGCCAGCTAATTTTTAGCAGAAAACGGGCTGTTCTTGCTAATGAAAATGCCCTTCCTGCTAATCAGCCCCAAAATCGTGCCAAAAATCCAGCTAATCAAAAAAGGCGGATGTTTTGAATACCATGCAGTTATAGCAGATAAAATTAAATATCGTTATGTACATAGAGCGTCTATTTGCCCCGCATTGGGGATGGATAGGCGCTCTTTTTTTATGCCCAAACCCATGGGCAAATACAAGAGATTGGAGGTGTTTTATTTGAGCAAGCCTGTTTATACCGCAGACAAGCCGAGCGACTGTCATTACTGCTACTTCTGGACGAATGGCAGAAAGGGCTGCCGTCTGGGTAGAAATAATTGCTACTACTTAATCTCTTTGCCGCCGAAACCCAAGTCGGAATGTGATGGCTGTCCCTATGGGCGAGATCACCCGTGCATTGGTTGGTGTACGAAGAAGGTTATGCGTGAAGTGGGGCTTCGTTGATATGGATGTGTATGAACAGGAATACCGCTTCTACTATTTTGCCCGATGTCCTTACGAAAAGACGGATACGACTTTCCGCAGCATTCCGCTGACAACAGAAAGTTTTCCGCAGAAAGAAGGTGGTGAAGCCGTGTGAGTTTTGATTATTTTTACGGTCAGCAATCCGATCTATTCACATTCTATCGAGTTCCGAAGGTGTTGTTCACGAACGAGAGGTTCTGGAATATTTCTGCCGATGCCAAGATGCTGTATGGCATTTTGCTTGACCGCATGAGCCTGTCTGCCAAGAATGGTTGGATAGATAAAAACGGTAGAGTGTATATCATTTTTACAATCGACGAAGCGAAGATGGCTCTGAACTGTGCTGAACAAAAGGCTATCAAGCTGCTCAGTGAACTTGAGAAGAAAGCAGGATTGATTGAACGTAAGCGCCAGGGTTTGGGAAAGCCCAACCTGATCTATGTGAAGAACTTTATCTCTGCTGTGGATTCACAACTCTTGAATTGTGAAAATCACAATTCTGGAACAATGGAAATCACAACTCAAGAACTTCCGAAATCACAATGTAATAATACTGATATTAAAAATACTGAATTTAGTGATACTGATTCTATCTTTCCTTCCGGAAATGGTGGAATGATGGACGAGAATGACCGGTATCAAGAATACTTTGATTATTTCTCGGATCAGCTTAGTATGGATTTGTTGAAGAAGGATTACCCTTACGATTCCGAAATGCTGGATAACATTCTGGAGTTGATCGTTGAAACAGTTTGCACGAAGCGACCGTTGATTCGCATTGGTGCAGAGGAGCGTCCGGCAGAAATTGTCCGCAGTCGGTTTATGAAACTGAATGCCGAACACATTCGATATGTTATGGACTGCTTCAAGGAGAACACCACAAAGATTAGAAATATCCGTCAGTATATGCTGACTACGATATACAATGCGCCGACGACAATAGACACCTACTACGATGCTCTTGTTCGGCACGATATGTCACACGGATATTTGGAAGGAGGATTTAAGAAATTGAAAATGAAGCGAGAGGAAGGAGAGTGACGATAAATGTCGAAAAAAGCAACCATCATTGCGGTGGTCAATCAGAAAGGAGGCACTGGAAAGACCACCACCACCGAGAATCTGGGCGTTGGCTTGGCTCTTGAAGGAAAAAAGGTGCTTCTGGTAGACACCGATCCCCAGGCTTCCCTGACGGTCAGTTTGGGCAATCCCTGCCCGGATGATCTGTCTCCGACACTTTCCGATCTGATGGGAAAGATTATGATGGAAAACCCTATTACTCCCGATGAAGGGATTCTTCATCATCCGGAGGGCGTTGATTTGGTGCCGTCCAACATCGAACTCTCAGGTATGGAGGTAGCACTGGTCAATGCCATGAGCCGGGAAACCATTCTCCGGCAATACCTGGATACAGTCAAACAGAATTATGATTACATTCTTCTTGACTGTATGCCGTCTTTGGGTATGCTGACCGTCAATGCGTTGGCAGCTGCCGACAATGTGCTGATACCGGTTCAGGCAGCATACCTTCCTGCAAAGGGTCTGGAACAGCTGCTTGGAACCATCAACAAGGTCAAGAGGCAAATCAACCCGAAACTGAGGATTGAAGGGATTCTTCTGACGATGGTGGACAGCCGCACCAACTACTCCAAAGACATCAGCAATCTGATTCGGGAGAGCTACGGCGGAAAGCTGAAGGTTTACAAGACCGACATTCCCCGCTCTGTCCGTGCAGAGGAAATCAGCGCAGAGGGAACCAGTATCTTCAAGCATGATCCCAAAGGCAAAGTTGCCGAAGCCTATAAAATTCTGACGAAGGAGGTGTTAAACAATGCAGAAAAAAGGCGCAAACATCAGCTTGAAGGGGTACGATGATATTTTCTCCACCGATCAATCCAGAGCTGAAGCCCAGCAGGAGCGTGTGCAGGAAATTCCGCTTTCTGAGCTACACCCCTTTGAGGGACACCCCTTCCGTGTGGTTGATGATGAAGAAATGATGAAAACGGCAGAGAGCGTCCGAGATTTCGGAGTTCTCACTCCTGCGATTGTCCGTCCTGACCCCGACGGTGGTTATGAAATCGTTTCTGGTCACAGGCGGCACCGGGCATCGGAGCTTGCGGGTAAGGAAACCATGCCTGCGATTGTTCGTGACCTGGACGATGATGCAGCCATTATTTTGATGGTTGATGCGAATTTGCAGAGGGAGAGTATCCTGCCGAGTGAAAGAGCATTTGCTTATAAGATGAAGCTGGATGCGATTAAACATCAAGGTCAACGCACCGATTTAACTTCATCCCAAGTTGGGATGAAGTTGCAGGCAATGGATATAGTCGGTCAGGAGGCAGGAGAAAGCAGAAATCAGGTACACCGTTATATCCGTCTGACCGAACTGATTCCGGAACTGCTGGATATGGTAGATACGGGTCAGATCAAATTCAATCCTGCGGTGGAGCTTTCCTATCTGGCAAGTGAAGAACAGAAGGATTTTCTTTCTGCAATGGATTATGCTCAAGCAGCTCCTTCCCTTTCGCAAGCACAGCGAATTAAAAAGCTCGCACAGGAGGGCGAGTGTACGCTGGATGCGATGTGCGAGATTATGAACGAAATCAAAAAGGGAGAGCTGGACAGAGTAACCTTCAAAACGGATTCGTTGCGAAAATACTTCCCGAAGTCCTATACCAACAAGCAGATGGAGGATAAAATCATTCAGCTTTTGGAGCAATGGCAGAAAAAAAGAGAAAAATCAATGGAAAGGTAAGGTAAAAAATGTTTACACCCAAAAACATTCAGGGCGCTTTGGAAGAACTCTACGACCTTTGCGATCCTGATTATATGGTAGATATGCTCGTAAACTACAGTGAGGAGTTCGATGATATTTCTCCTGCGCTTCTGGCAAAGTCGTTTCAGAAAAATGCCGAGATGATTAGCGAGTATCGAGTATTGTCCTCTGCTGGTGAGGGTATCGACTATCAGGGAAAGGTACTTCTGAACAGCAGAGCCGTGCGGCTTCTGTCCTATGTAGAAGATATGAGCGGCGATGAAAAAGTTCGCACGATTCAGAGCAAGGAGCTGTGGTTAGCAGAAGATATGACATTCTATGTGGTGTCCTGTATGTCTACGATCACGATGGACAAGGAAGAAGCCATTTGTCTTAACGAACACCGCAGCGTGGTTACTACGGTGGAATGCGAGGACGATATTTTCTTCGACATGGGTTCCCTGATTTGCGAACTGGACGATATTTGCTTGTTCGAGCTTTTAGCCGATGTGGATGCGACTATTTATGAACTGTAACAGGTTCATGGATGGTCGCTTTTCTTATTTCCAAAGAAACGGAGGTATCGAAACTTGAAAGAATACGATGTGAAGATCACCGAAACCTTGGAGAAAACGGTTACGGTGCAAGCAGAATCTCACGATGCGGCAGAGGAACAGGTTAGAGCCGCTTATTACAATTCGGAGTACATTCTGGACTCCGAAAACTTTACCGGTGTTGCGTTCGGCACGACCGAGGAACGGGAGGTTCAGAAAGAACAGGCAGATACCATGAATGTGTTGCTGGTAAAGCCGTTCATGTATCCGCAGGCTGTGCAGATCGGCTGTGAGCTGGAGGATTTGCAGAAAGCCGTAGGTGGCGATATTGAGGCAACTTATCCGTTCAATGAGCCGGTTGCACTGGTGATGCACGACGAAGGTAAACTCGTAGGCAAAGAACTGAACCGTGCGCTGCGTGATGATGACGGCGATATTTATGACATTATCGCCGGTGATTTTCTGGTTGTGGGATTGGGCGAGGATGATTTTTGTTCTCTGTCCCCGGAACTGATGAAGCAGTTTGAGGAACACTTTCATCAGCCTGAGACTTTTGTACGCATGGGGCGCAGCATTATGGCGCTTCCCCTGCCGGATGACATGGTGAAGAAAGAAGATGCACCTGTCAAAGCTGATTCGGTTCCCCACAAAAGTAACCCTGACCGAGATGTTCTGTAAGGAGGTTCTTATGCAAAGAAATTCGACGATTGGAGAGCTGATGGAGCGAAAGCGGATTCAGGATGGTGCCAAGGAGTACCAGGGACATACCTATATGGACTTGGCACGATTTGATGACGCCACCAAGCACATGATTATTTTCGATGTGCTGACCGATGAATCGCCTGTCGGTTGGAAAGGCGAAAGAAATCGCCTGTATTTGAGCGATGTGGGTTATCAGAAGGCTCTGGATAACCAGAAAGCTGGCAATATCAAGATTATCAGCCATGCCGCAGTTGCCAAGGGCAATCTGTATTACGACCACAGAGATATGGCACGATAATCTGTTCACTCTACTGCTTGCAGGAGGTGATGAATCATGCAGGAAGAAGTTGAAAACAGAACAGTAAACCTGGCGATCAGCACAACCAAGCTGACGGGGCGCACTATCATTGCCGGTATCCGCAAGTATTTGCAGCACCGGGAAAAAGTGAAGATGAAAAAGGCACGAGACCCTGCCGTTCATGGAAAGCAATCCGTGAAACAGCTTTTGGGACAGAATCAGGGTGCTACGAATGTTGAGATCGACAAAGAGAGTATCCGTGATTTTGAAAAGCTCGCCAAGAAGTATGGCGTGGACTTTGCCGTAAGAAAAGATAAGTCCGTTGATCCTCCCCGGTTTCTTGTTTTTGTCCGTTCTAAAGATGCAGATGCTTTGGATGCAATCTGCAAGGAACATCAGGCAAGGGCATTAACCAAGAATGAAAAGCCGAGCGTTCTGGCGCAGCTGAAGAAGTTCAAGGAAATTGTCGCAGCGATTCCGAAGAAGGTTCGAGAGAAGAAACAGGAGCGTGATCTGTGATGGATAAGAGAAAAATGAAAAAGCTCCTGATTCTGAATTTACCGTATTTTCTGGTAGGGTTGTTCGCTACGAATTTAGGAGAAGCATGGAGATTGGCTGAGGGGGCAGATTCATCTGCGAAAATCCTCAGCTTTTTTCATGCCCTTCCGATAGCCCTGAACAATCCGTTTCCCAGCTTTCACCCGTTGGATTTGCTGATTGGTATTCTCTGCGGCGCAGGACTTCGGCTGGCTGTCTATCTAAAAGGCAAAAACGCAAAGAAGTACCGACACAATGTTGAGTACGGTTCTGCTCGTTGGGGAACGGCAAAAGATATTGAGCCGTTTATTGCACCAAAGTTCGAGGACAATGTGATCCTGACGAAAACGGAGCGGCTGATGATGAGCAATCGCCCGAAGAATCCTGCCAATGCCCGAAATAAGAATGTTCTGATTATCGGCGGTTCGGGTTCCGGTAAAACTCGCTTTTGGTTGAAGCCAAACCTTCTCCAGATGCACAGTTCCTATGTGGTCACTGACCCGAAAGGCAGCATCGTGATTGAGTGCGGCAACGCCCTTTTGAAGCATGGCTACACCATCAAGATTTTCAACACCATCAACTTTCAGAAGTCGATGCACTATAACCCATTTGCCTATATCCATTCAGAAAAAGACATTCTGAAACTGGTGACAACGCTGATTGCCAACACAAAGGGTGATGGAAAAGCCGGTGATGAGTTCTGGACGAAGGCGGAAACGCTGCTCTACTGTGCCTTGATCGGATATATCCACTATGAAGCTCCGGTGGAGGAGCAAAACTTCTCCACCCTGATTGAGTTCCTGAACGCAATGGAGGTGCGGGAAGATGATGAGGAGTTCCAGAACCCGGTGGATCTGATGTTTGAAGCCCTGGAAAAGAAAAAGCCGAATCACTTTGCAGTCCGTCAGTATAAAAAATACAAGCTGGCTGCCGGCAAGACCGCTAAGTCGATTTTGATTTCCTGCGGCGCTCGTCTGGCTCCTTTTGATATTCAGGAGGTCAGAGATGTGACTGCCTATGACGAGTTGCAGTTGGATACTCTCGGAGATAAGAAAACGGCGCTCTTTCTGATTATGTCAGATACGGATGCGACGTTTAATTTTTTGATCTCCATGATTTACACACAGCTGTTCAACTTGTTGTGCGAGAAAGCAGATGATGTGTACGGCGGCAGACTGCCGGTTCATGTGCGCTGCTTGATTGATGAGATGGCAAACATCGGTCAGATTCCCAATCTGGAAAAACTGGTAGCGACAATCCGAAGCCGTGAAATATCGGCTTGCCTTGTTCTCCAGGCACAATCACAGCTGAAAGCCATTTATAAAGACAATGCCGATACCATCATCGGCAACATGGATTCCCGAATTTTCCTGGGTGGTTCTGAGCCAACCACGCTCAAAGAACTGAATCAGGCATTGGGAAAAGAAACTATCGACACCTACAACACCTCCAACACCAGAGGTAACAGCCCGTCTTACGGCTTGAATTATCAGAAGTTAGGCAAAGACCTTGCGAGCGTAGATGAGCTTGCGGTTCTGGATGGCAGCAAGTGTATTTTGCAGTTGCGTGGTGTCAGACCGTTTCTTTCTGACAAGTACGATCTGACGCAGCACCCCAATTATAAGTACACATCAGACTTTGATAAGAGAAATGAGTTCAACATTGAGCAGTTTCTGAGTCGAAGGTTGAAGCTCAAGGCAGGTGATGAGTTTGTGGTAGTCGATGCGGATTAAGGAGGTTTCTGTTTGGAAAATCTGAAAACGGTATCTGCCCTGGTTAAGAACATCTTGGAACACGACCACAAGGCAAGAAATACCGACAATCATTTGTACCTGATGGTACTGGAACACTATTCCGGTCTGCGTGGCATCGACATTCATGCCATGACGGTTCCTGTGTTTTTGAAGGAACTGGATAGACGCAGCTTTCCGGGGTTTGAAACTGTCCGCAGAAGCAGACAGAAAGTGCAGGCAACCTACCCTGACCTTGCTCCCAGTGAAGCCGTAGGCAAGCGCAGAGCAAAAAATGAGGTTGTATATCGAGAATTTGCAGAAAGCGAGGTGTAAAAAAATGACTTGGTGGATCACGGATACCTCTATTGGGCAGCGATTGAAGTTCGTTAGACGATTTCGCCGCCTTACCCAGAAAGAGCTTGGACTCCTGATGGGGTATTCCGAGAAAACAGCGGATGTCCGTATTGCTCAGTATGAGAAAAACGCTCGAACCCCTAATGCAGAAACCACAGCGAAACTCGCAGAGGTTCTGAAGGTTTCACCTGTCGTTTTTTCACCGACAATCTGTGCTTCTCGTGAAGATTTGTTGCAGTCAATGTATTGGCTGTTTCTTATGAAAGGTGGTGGTGATATATATGATTGTGAAACTGAATATGCAAGAAGCAGAATGGAACAGAAACTTGGCGTGATAACCGTCGAGGAGTTCCTTGAAAAGATTCTCGTAAACTAAGCCTTCCGTCCGGTTTTGATGCCGGTAGTACGGAGGGCTTTTTCTATTCTCAAAACAATTTCAAATTTTAGGAGGAAAATATTATGGCATTTTTCAATAGCGCAGTAACCGTTCTTCAGACTCTCGTTATCGCTCTGGGCGCTGGTCTTGGTATCTGGGGTGTCATCAACCTGTTGGAAGGTTACGGCAACGACAACCCTGGCGCCAAATCTCAGGGCATGAAGCAGCTTATGGCCGGTGCTGGTGTAGCCGTTGTTGGTATGGTTCTTGTACCTCTGCTCTCCGGGCTGTTCTCTGTCTAAGCGTTTCTGCATGAAATCCTTGCCGCTCCCGCAGCTCTGCGGGGGCGGCGGAAAGGAGGTTGACACCGTATGGATTTCTTACTTGAAGCCCTGACAAATTGGCTGAAAGAAATGCTGGTGGGCGGTATTATGAGCAACCTTTCGGGGATGTTTGACAGCGTAAACCAACAGGTCGCGGATATATCCGTACAGGTAGGACAGACCCCACAGGGATGGAATGGCAATATTTTCAATATGATTGAGAATCTGTCAAACTCCATCATGGTGCCGATTGCAGGTGTGATCCTGGCTATCGTTATGACCGTAGACCTGATCCAGATGATTGCAGACAAGAACAACCTGCATGATGTGGATACCTGGATGATTTTCAAGTGGGTGTTCAAATCAGCTGCCGCCATCCTCATTGTCACAAACACATGGAATATCGTGATGGGCGTCTTTGATATGGCGCAGAGCGTGGTGGCGCAGGCGGCAGGGATTATCAATTCGGATGCGTCCATTGACATTTCCTCAGTTATGACCGATCTGGAACCGAGGCTGATGGAAATGGATCTGGGACCGCTGTTCGGACTGTGGTTCCAATCCCTCTTTATTGGCATTACCATGTGGGCGTTGTATATCTGTATCTTTATCGTTATTTATGGCCGTATGATCGAGATCTACCTTGTAACTTCGGTGGCTCCCGTTCCAATGGCTGCAATGATGGGCAAAGAATGGGGCGGTATGGGACAGAATTACCTCCGATCCCTGCTGGCACTGGGCTTTCAGGCGTTTCTCATTATCGTCTGCGTGGCAATTTATGCTGTGCTGGTGCAGAACATCGCTCTGGAAGATG
>OHLA01000776.1_pt1 | contig 11599 bp, 10 predicted proteins | sample 1568961 | NCBI WGS metagenome assembly OHLA01 (sample SAMEA3879530, study PRJEB24766) | human gut metagenome | biome: human-associated habitat; feature: feces | place: USA | collected 1985/1987
CCGCCTGCTGCGCATAAGCCCCCGCACGCTGCAATCCCTGCGGGATAATCGCACTATCGGCTGTACGCAAATCAACCGGAAATTCTATTACAAGCCCGAAGAGATAGAGAGGCTCATGCCCATAGCCGGGCAGTTCAGGGATGGTTCCGGCTAATATTTATTTTTACCAACCGCTAAATCCACAAAGAAGATGAATGACAGTAACGTAATCACGTCGGAGGACGGACGCATCGCGTCGGCATTGTACGCCTTGAAGAGATGTACGAAAGAGGTAGATAAGCTCACGGACGGTTTTCATCCGCCGCTCGGAGGAGAACGGTATATGACCGACAAGGAGGTAATCGCCCGGCTGAAAGTCAGCCGCCGCACCTTGCAGGAGTATCGCAACAACAGGATGCTGCCCTTTATCCTTCTGGCAGGTAAGGTGCTTTATCCCGAATCGGGACTGCGTGAACTGTTGGAGGCGAATTACCTCAAGCCGCTGGAATAAGGCGGTTGCATAAAAAAAAAGGAAACGGACAGCACCCGATGGTGTTGTCCGTTTCCTTTTTCGTTGTCTGTATGCGTGTTCAGCAATATCCGGTTTTCCCGTTCTGTATGAACATCACGTATGTCTGCCTCTTTTCCTTTGAGAGTGCCTTCTCCACCAGCCACATGCGGAACACGTGTGTATAGTAGGTGTTCAGCCGGAAGGCTACTGGAATGATGATTTCAAGCGAGTAAACATCCGCGTACAGGCCGTTTTCAAGCTGTATGTAGCGGCATACCTCGTAGTCGTTCAGCACGTCCGACTTGCGGACGGCTTTGATGGCGGCGTTCACTGCCGGGACGGTCGTATGGAACAGTTCGGCGATTTCGGTGGCGGTCATCCACACATCGTTACCGGTTACGCTGACCGCCTTGTCCTCTATGATGATTATGTCACGTTTCATGGCTTCTCTTTTTTTAGATGGTACAACCTGCAAATTCCTCGACACTGTTCAACCTTGCGGCAAGGTTTTCCATGTCCTGATTGAGCTTCTCTTTGGTTATCTTCGCGTAAATCTGCGTCGTCTTGATAACACATTTGCAGGTACAACTATTATTGTTATCTTTGCACCAACTTAATAATCAAGAATATGAGAGGTGCAATTTATTCACGTGTTTCTACCATAGACCAAGACTACAACAGGCAGACCAACGAATTAAAGGAATATGCTAAATATATGGGCATAGAGATAACCCATGTCTTTGAAGAAAAGGAAAGTGGTTTTAATGATGATAGACCAGAGTTTGCTAAGTTAAAGGAACTGACCAAAGATGATATTGATATAGTCTTGGTTTGGGAACTGTCAAGACTTAGCAGGAGGTCTCTCTATCTCCAACAGCAAATCGAATACTTCACAAAGAAAGGAATATGTGTCTATGCCAAGAAAGAGAATCTTAGAACTTTGGATGAAAACGGTGAGGAAGACAGGAACACCAAATTCATTATAGGCATAATCGCCATGATTGCAGAGCAGGAAGTGGCTACCCTTAAATCAAGAAGCATATCCTCCAAGAGAAACAAGATTATCAAAGAGGGAAACAGCTATACATACAAAGCTCCTTACGGCTACGATTACAGCACTGAAACGAAGAAACTAAGCATAAATGAGGAGGAAGCTAAGACGGTCAGACGAGTTATAGAACTGTCTGCTAATGATTATTCAAGTGCAAGGATAGCTCTCATACTGAACGCAGAGAACATACCGACAAGGAGCAAGACCAAAATATGGACTATGGGAACAATCAATACCATGCTGTCTAATCCTGTCTATAAAGGTGAAGCTGAATATATGCTTAAAGGTACTGAACCAAAGAAAGGCAAGAGATATAAAAGACCTATTGAGGTCGCCATTGTCAAAACTCCTGCCATTGTTTCAGCCGAATTGTTTGACCTATCAAGGGAGAAGATGAAAGGGAGAGCATTCAGAAGTAAAAGTACAGGTGTCAAACACTTTCAATTGCTAAGAGGGTTGATTTATTGTCCTTACTGCAAGATTAAATATACCTATGAGGGTGGTAGGGACTTATACGTCTGCCATGACAAGCACAAAAAAGCTAAGAACAAACCTGACTGTTTCAGTAAGGCTATCAAGGCTACAAGGATAGAGAAGATTGTTTGGGAACTGGTAAGGCTGTTGTTCTCACAGGAATTAGCTACAGGTAAAGCCCAAGAGCAGGAAGAACCATTAAGGCAGGAGATTGAAGCCCATAAGAAGTTACTTATAGGCATCGAGAATAAATTGAATGATTTGACAGCGCAAGCCAATGCCATAGTAAACGCAGCGATTGACATCAAGCGTGAAATGCCCAATATGCCTGACTTATATATCAACAAGCTAAGGGAAGCAGCGTCTTTAGACAAAGAATCAAAGAAGTACCAATATGAGAAAGACAGATTGAACAAACTCATCCTATCCTGCGAGGATAAGATTAAGGCTATTAATTCATTATCCAACGAGAAAGTTCTTGTGGACAGCATTACTGATGATATGGAACGCTACGAATTGATTCACAAGGTTATTGACCACATGGTTATATATGGTGAAGATTCTATATATTCTTTAGTGGTGGTAACTTTCAAGACAGGACAGGAGGTTTACATTGGCTACAAATCCAAAGGCTATCAATACTATACGATATTCCACCCATCACAGAGTGTTTGGTTTGACACAGAGAAGCGGTTAGGCTACATAACAACCATGAAATCCCCCGATTCTTTAGTTCTTTCATTAGAAACTGTTACCAAAGAATACTCCGTTACAAATTTCATAAAAGTGCTTGATGTCCCTAAGAACAGGCGTTATTATGAGAACCAGTCTTAATATTTGTGGGAACGGTAACTGCCAAGAAAGAATCGGGCAATATGCCTGCCTTTAGACCAAATTTTACTAAAATGGGACAGAATAGTTCAGACCACAATAAGGATAATTATTATTACTTTTGTCCCATAATTCAAACGATTAAACTTTAAATTCAGATTATGATAGAGAATACCAGCTTGGAGTTAAAACTCGTTGAAATTCGGGACAATCAATATATGTCAGACCTCTACCCTGACGGTCTGCCGAGCAATGCTATTATTGATAAGACTTTAACAGCCAAAGGAGCTACAACTTGTGAATTGGATGAAAGATATGCCAAACGTAACTCCATAATCATTGAACCCAATGTTCCCGTAATTGACAGCAAGCAAGTCAAATACCCGAACTTGTTGGGAGTGCGTGAAGGAGTTACGGATTACGATGTTAAGAAATATCTGCTCGACAAGTCCATACGTTACAAGAAGATTATAGTAACTCCTGAAAGCTATTCCAAAGTCAAAAAGGCTGCTGAATATGCAGGTGTAAACCTCTTTAAAGACTTCTTCCTGCTTATAGATGAATGCGAGAAAGTTGTACAGGATGCAAATTTTAGACCTGATATAGTCCTGCCATTCTTTGACTTCTTTAGCTTTGACAACAAGGCATTGATTTCAGCTACTCCATTATCACCCAAATTAAAAGGGTTTACCAAACATTCGTTCAGTCATATCAAGATTGTACCCACTTACGACTACAAGAAGAATCTATCCTTAATAGGCACGAATAACGTACAGTTGGAGTTCTTAAAGCAAATATCCTTGAACGATAACAAGAAAGCTATATTCCTAAACTCACCTGACTATGCAAAGACCTTGATAGATAAAGCAGACATCAGGAACCACAGTAAAATCTATTGCTCCAATCAGGAGAACGCCATTAACAAACTCCATGAGGACGGTTACAAGGCTTCTGACAGTTTCGTGTCGGGTGAGATATTGGAACAGTACAGCTTCTTTACGAGCAGGTTCTATTCAGCAGTAGATTTAGATACTCCTGATAAGCCCGATATAATAATGGTTACAGACTGTTTGAGCAAGGCTCAGACCATGATTGACCCTTTTACCCATTCCGTCCAAATAACAGGCAGGTTTCGTTCAGGAATTGGTAACATTACACATATAACGAATTGGAAGGAGGATTTAAAGCCTAAATCTCGTGAAGAAATCATTGAGGATATGGAAGCGCAGAAGAAGGTCTATAATATGCTTGCAGACTTAAAGGAAACTCTAACAGGTAGGGAAAGGCAGCTTCTGACTGAGATACAGGAACGCATTCCCATTTATAAGGTCTTGTTTAGAAATGATGATTACAAAGGAAAGGTTAACCCATTCTTGGTAGAATGCGACATTCAAAAGTCCAAAGTTGAATCGTTCTACCAAGACTTACAGTCCTTAAACAATGCTTACAATGAGACAGGACATTTTAATGTGTCGTACCATTATGAGCATTACAAAGAGAAACCTAAAGCTGTAAAGGCTAAACCATTGTCAAGAGAGAGAAAGTTACAGATATTGGAACGGTTACAGGATTTAAAACCCGAAGGACTGGTCTTGAAATTTCTTACCGAAGAACAACAGGAGGAATTGAGGTCTTTAAGACATGAAGCTCCCGAACTGTGCAAGTACTATGAGAAGTTCGGCATGGATAAGATTATAGAAATCGACTATGATTTAGCTACCATGAAACGACAGCTTAAATCTGCACATAAGAAAGAGGTTTACTTTATACCGATAGATGAAATCCATAACTCTTTTATAATAGGCAAACCATATTCGGAGAATGAGATAGTAACCACCTTACAGACCATATATGATAAATATGAGCTTGTGGACGATAACGGTAAACCTTTACAAGCTAAGGCTACCTACTTGGATAAATATTTTAGACTTTCTGACAGAATGACCATACCCAAAACCCGCCTTAAAGGGTACACCCCACTTGAAAAGAGATATTCACTTGAATAGTCCGATATTGGGACAGAGCTATTAAAATCAATCTTTATTATGGTCTGAATAGTTTTGTCCCAATTCATAAGAATTTGAGGTAGAGAGCATTCTCAGATATAAATTTGTGAAACCGAGCGAAGCGAAGGTTGAACCCGATAGTTGAACTGAACCCTGTGAACGCTACTACACCCCTTTAAACTCCCCCCTCATAGCTCTTAAACAAAAAGAATGCTTTAGAAATGCAGTCTGATAGCTGACAGGAATAAGCATTCTTATTAATCCAAGAACAGGCACGATGCACTATTACCACTGCTTACCAATAATTTACTAATGCTCCTCATTTCCTTTGAAAGAATCTTTAGGGAAAGACATAGAACAGCCTAAGATGCAAACGAAGTAATTCACTTGTGTTTTAGGCTCGTTCCTATTTAATCCATTCAATCAATAACCATTTAATTCAATTTCATTATGAGAGATTTAGTAATTATGCCAGCTATGGCACAGCGTAGAGAATCATTAAACATGGGTGAGTTTGCAGAAGAAGCAATCATTGTAGAAGAAGTTGCAGTACCCAAGAGAGTAAACCATTTCATTGAAGCCAACACACAGGAAGTAACCTTACAGCATCTACAACAAGACTGCATCATTCCAAGTTTTGCATCAATGGAAGAAACCATTAGTCACCAATCCTTTATAGGTGCAGTAGTGGATGCTGCTAAGGATTACTTTCATGGAGAGCAGTTTGATATGCCAGAGATTAGAATCTCACACCCTATCAATGGAAGAATACCAAGTGCATTAGGTAAGAAAGCATCTGAACTGACTGATGAAGAGAAGACTCTGTTCTATCAGAGAATGTGTTTCTGCTTTGAAATCCCGTCCATTGTACATGATGAATACGGTAATCGTTTAGCATTATCCATTGGTGGAGTGAGAGCATATAACGAGATTAACTTGTACAGTAAGAAATCTGTTGAGAGATTTAAAATCTTCATAGGATTTAGGAATAGAGTATGCAGTAATCTTATGCTCACTACTGACGGTTTACAAGATAAGATAGAAGTCCTAAGCGTACAGGAACTATATGCAGCAGCATTGAATCTGTTCCACGCTTACAACCCATCCAAAGACCTGCATCTATTAAGGACACTTGGGCAGATGTCAATCTCAACAAGCGAGTTTTGTCAGATAATAGGCAGGATGAGATTATATCAAGCTCTTACACCCAACCAACAGAAACGCTTACCTCGTCTATTGTTGGGAGACAGTCAAATTAATGCAGCTTGTAGAGCATTCGTTTCTGATGTGAATTTCAAGAGTACAGGGGACAGCATTACAGGCTGGCAGCTCTTAAACCTGCTCAATGGTTCTGTAAAGTCAAGTTACATAGATAACTTCTTGGAGAGGAATCTTAACTGTACAGAGTTTGTACAAGGCATTCAACGTGCCAAATTAGGAGATAGTGAATACGCTTGGTTCTTGGGCTGAGTGGATTGTTGATTGAGAGAGGAAAGGGCATCATTAACTTGGTGTCCTTTCTTTATTTCTACCAACTTATTAAACATTGTACATTATGGATATAGATTATACTGTGGGAGAAGTGGAACTGTGTTACAAACCCAAATTCAAGAAACTGCATAAGGTTGTCAGTTCAGAGGATGCTTATAGATACTTGCTTCCTACCTATAAGGAGGGTACAATCTGTTACAAAGAATATTTCAAAGTTCTGTTCCTAAACCAAGCCAGCCAAATCTTAGGCTACACTCTTATATCAGAGGGTGGAATTACTGAAACTTGTGCTGATGTAAGAGTTATCCTGCAAGCTGCATTACTCACCAATTCAGTAGCTATCATTCTTGCGCATAATCATCCAAGCGGCAATCTGAAACCAAGCAGGCAGGATATGGAGATTACTAAGCAGGTCAGGGATGCAGCCAAACTTATGAGGATTACAGTAACAGACCACCTCATATTAACAGATGCAGGATATTATAGCTTCGCTGATGAAGGACAGTTATAGCGTATCATCTTGAAAAGGACATTCAATTTTTAAGTTGGGTGTCCTTACTTACATAAACTGAACGAACATTCAGCACTTGTAACCAACTATTAATAATTGTGAATTATGAAGACATACATAGCATATCTAAGGCAATCCACCATGAAGCAGCAAATATCGGGTCTTGGTGTGGAAGCACAACGAGAGATTATTCACAACCATGTGAAGAACAAGCCTATACTTGCTGAATACATTGAAACGGAGAGTGGGAAGAACTTTAACAGACCTCAACTTCTTGCAGCTTTGGCGATGTGCAGGAAAACGAACTCTATTCTGATTGTAGCTAAATTGGATAGGTTGTCAAGGAATGTAGCGTTTACTTCTAAGCTGTTGGAGAGTGATGTTGAGATTGTGTTCTGTGACTTTCCACAAGCCAACAGACTAATTCTGCATATCATCAGTAGCATAGCCGAATATGAGGCAGGACTAATCAGTCAGAGAACCAAACAGTCACTTCAAGCCAAAAAAGCAAGGGGTGTGCAGCTTGGTAAATCGGAGAATTTGATGAATAAATTTGAACAAGCCGTTCAACATAGTATCATTACCAACAAGGCTAAAGCGGATAACAATCCAAATAACATGAGAGCGATAGCACTGTTACGGTCACTGTCAATGCAAGGCAAATCATTATCCGAAATGACTTGTCTGTTGAATGAGCAAGGCTTTGTTACATCTAAGGGATGCAAGTTTCAGATTACACAAGTCAAGAGATTACTTGTCAGAGCAGGGTTGATGTCGTGAAGTCACTTTGAAAGGCAGGACAAATTTAGAACAAGGTCAGTCTTATATACCCCAATCTAAATTTGTCCTACCTAAAAAAACAGCCGGAGAAATAATGGCAGTTTTTATAAATAGACAAGCCAACCTATCTCTAATATATAAAGTAATAGATTGACTTGCCGTTATTAATAGCATAAATAAAACCAAGGCACTATTGTCATTATCAATAGCATTAAAAATAAAATATAAAGTAATACTCGTAGTATATGGTTCGGGCATTTCTTCTTAATAAAAGCCGATACCACGTTTATGTGTAATAAAATATGAATAGCAAGCAGAATGACCAACACAATTCCTGCCCACAAATGAATATTGCCCCAATCATGCCTTCCAAAGCCCAATAATTGTGAACTCCATGGGGTAGCACCTTGAAATTTGACAGCATGACGAGAAGGAATGACTATTTCCAATATGAAGCCACTTATACTCACCAATGCCATAACAAAGTCTATGACAATGTTAAGTAGCATTTTGTTCTTCCTAAACATCATTCTTTATGATTGTGTCCATGGCATTCATGGTGGTGTTCATGGGATGAGCAGCCCACTCCCGAATCTGTAAGCTTCCCGTTTAAGTAGTCAGTGGCAATATCCAAAATATTACCGGAACAACCTCTTATTACTTTAATATGATGGGCTGTAAGTACATTCAAAGCACCTTGCCCCATATTCCCTGCCAACATGACGCTGACTCCCATGTTTTCTAATTCTCCTGCGATATTGGATTTACATCCGCATCCTTGTGGAGAAGGAATAGTCTCGCTGCTTAGAATCTGATTGTCTTGCCCTACTGTCAAGATTGTGTAATACTCACAGTGACCGAAATGGTTGTCAACTGCATTTTCTCTGGTTGGAATTGCAATTTTCATCATAATCTCATTCTTATTAATGTTAATATTATTAATGCTTATGTCGTTAGAGTGGCACACTGGACATTCCATTTTACGGATTTTAAGTGCAGGTTTGATATTATTGAATACAAAACCGCATACTCCGCAATGGAACCATTCACTATCAGTGTACGCTACTCCACCTTCTATCATTATAGCAACACCACGAACCAATGCTTGGGCAATTTTCTGCCTTGCACTGGTATATATTCGGCTAAGAGTAGGACGTGATACCCCCATTGAAACAGAAGCCTCTTGTTGAGTTTTCATTTCATAATCACATAGCCGTATCGCTTCATACTCTTCGAAATGCAAGAATATAGCATCCTTGCGACAAATGTTTGAGGCTATCGGTTTAAAACCTGCAACAGAAGGCATATTATTGACTTTACGGATGTTTTTTGGACGTGGTGACATTGAATATTTATTGTTTTCGACTGCAAATATAATGAACAAATGTTCATAACAAAACAATAAGCCGTTTTTTAACACAACAGATAAAAACTTTGATTTATATTCCCTTGAATACTCTTGATTTAAATTATTTCATGTTTGAGGGCAGGATATTCACTATTAATCCTCACTCCATGCTTATTGATTTAAAACCTTTCGTTATCTTTGCACCAATTCCAATGAACTAATGCGTTAGGGAGTTGGAAGGACATATTTAACGAAAGGTGTTATTGAAATTATCTTCTTGTAACAAATCTCGCAAATTTGAAACGCTGTGAAGATGATAGCAGTAGCACCCGCACTTGGATATATACCTACCTCATTTTTGTGAGGTTTCTATATGCCCTTTGGTGTGGGTCGCTATTGTTTTATCCACAGCAAAGGCAATGCGAGAGCCAGTTACAAGGATAAAGCAAATAGTGTTCCCACATCTTTTTTATTTATGGCTTACCGCAGGGAACAAGTGAGCATATAAATTATCACTATGAAATGTCCTCAATGTGGAAGTGAATGGTATTCTTCCAAAGAAGTAGATAAATGCCCATTTTGTAGCTATGTCTTTCTTAAAAAGGAAAGTGTTGATTTTGATTTTCTTTATGAACAAATAAGAGTAGATACAGAGGGATTTAAAAAGAATCTATTCAAGAGTGGTGGTTTAACTGTAAAGTTGGTTACATACCACTCACAAACAGTATGTTGGGATGAATTAAGTAGTAATACACGAATTGATTGGAGTGAAGACTTCATAGAAAAATTTCAATTTAAATTGAATTGGAATAATTTATCGCGGAATCCCTCTCTACCATGGTCTATCGAATTTATAAAAAAATTCAAAGATAAATGGGATTGGAAAGCTCTATCGTTAAGTGAATCGTTGCCATGGTCTATCCAATTTATCCGTAGTTTTAGTGATAAATGGGATTGGGAAGCTTTATCATCAAACAAATCGTTATCCCTATCTTCTGGAACAATTATATCTTTTTATAACTACTGGGATTGGAAAGTCTTGTCAAAAAACCAATCGCTACAATTATCTATTGATATGATTACAACATTTAAAGATAAATGGAATTGGGAAGCTTTATCTTCAAATGAGTCGTTACCTTTATCTGTTGAATTAATCAATTCATTCATTGACAACTGGGATTGGCATTATTTAAGCATAAATATTGCGCACAATGCCACCAATCAGTTAATTGATTTTTTCAAAGATAGGATACATTGGCAATGGGGATTTTGTAGTGGAGATTATTACGGTAGTTCTTTGCATCAAACCATACCTTGGTCTATAAATTTCTTACATAAGTACTCCTCATATATAGATAGGTGTGACATGGGATGGGAACTTTTGAGTAGCAATCCCAATATTCCCATTTCCTATGCTTTATTTAAGGAATTTGTTCACAAATGGAACTTTGAAAGTTTAGCAAAAAATGAATCTCTACAATGGAATGAAGCCATGTTTACCATTTATAAAGATTATTGGATTGATAAATACAGTTATTATAATGCTGGGAAATTTTACGAATCATTTTGTCGTAATGCTCCTTTGAGCGATGATTATATATATCAAAATGAAAATCTTATCATATTCGAAGTTCTAAGCTTAAATAAGAAAATCAAATGGAATGAAAAACTTATTGATAGATATAAAGAACGTTTAGATTGGGATGCACTCAGCAGAACCCCTGCATTGCCATGGAATGAAGAATTATATTATAGGTTTAAAAACAAATGGAATACGGCAAGCTTATTGAATAGCACATTTACTCCTATTAATATAAAGAAGATTATTATCCCCGATTATATTGATAGAAGTTATAATACTTTAGCTAAACGTGATAAATACATCAGTTTATTACGTGAAGGAGAAATTGATTACTTCTTATTTTTTATCTAATGAAACGAATTTTACTTAATACACTATTTATAATATGTCCTTTAGCTTCTTATGCTGGAGATAAATTATCGCGTGAAGAACCATTTTCTTTTACTGATATAATATTCGCTTTGCTATGTGCTATAATAATACCACTACTCATGGCATTAAAAGACAAGAATAAAGAGTAATTTGTTTGATAGAACTTACAAATATGGGAAAGACTAAAATAACATTTACACTATTGGTAATAATGTGTACATTTTTATATTCATGTAAATATAAAGAATACAAAAATAAACAACTAAGTAGCTATATAGACAGCACTTTACAAGTCAAAGCTACTTCTATCTTAGAGAATAAGCTATCTGAACTTAATGCTTTATCCGGGCAAATTATCATTATGGAAGTTCAGACAGGGTATATAAAGACTATGGTTGGACTTGAAAGGAAAGACAGTACAGACTACCAACCTTGTGAGAACTTTTCCCAAGCACACGAATCAGCACTGATGCACCCTATATCCATATTGGCAGCATTGGAAACAGGAAAGGTGAAACTATCTGATATGGTAGATGTGGGCAATGGAAGCTATTCTATACAGGATAGAGAATTAAAAGACCATAATTGGCATAGAGGTGGATATGGTAAAATCTCTATCAAGCAAGGTTTAGCTTCAAGTTCAAACATTGCTGTTTATAAAAC
>OHLA01000783.1_pt1 | contig 11557 bp, 11 predicted proteins | sample 1568961 | NCBI WGS metagenome assembly OHLA01 (sample SAMEA3879530, study PRJEB24766) | human gut metagenome | biome: human-associated habitat; feature: feces | place: USA | collected 1985/1987
TCCGCCACCGGCCCGTACTCGTGATTGAAAACCGCCCTTGTGGACTCCATTTCCTCCCTTCTGCTCGTACAATTGGTATATCATCTGTATTGTAACGTAAGTGCATCCTGTATACAAGATATTATTTCTACCAAACTTTGTCATGAATTTATATGGAAAGTGCTAGAATATTCCAGAGTTTTTGGTGTGCAAGCCAATTTTCGCAGTTAAAAATGGAGGATTGATGTCTCATTGACATAATTTTGTTACTATTTCAGGCCGGAAATTTACGGAAAATGCAGAAAAAACCGGCAGAAGAGCACCTGAACGTGTTCCCCTGCCGGGCTTTTTATCCATAAAATGGCATGTGGTATTCAAGATGAAGGCGCACCGCCGCCCTGTCTCGGGTTGTGGTTCCCAGCGTATGCTTCACGCCTTGGAGCGGCGTTCGCATCCCGCTGACCACGGCTCCAGCTTCGCTTCCCTGTACTCCCCTTTTTGTCGCTATGCGACATCTTCCCCCGACCGGGGGAAGTCTTTGCTCGCTGGCGGCGGTCAGCTCAGCTGCAATTCCCGTACGGGTCAAATAAAAAATCCTTTGCACATTGTGCAGAGGATTTTTATGACCCGTACGGGAATCGAACCCATGTTACAGCCGTGAAAGGGCCGTGTCTTAACCGCTTGACCAACGGGCCTTAGAAATACAGAGCTTCGCTAAAACCTCCGACTTTCATCATCCACTATTGCGGACGACCGTCCCCCTTATCTTAGCGAAACTCTGTAATGTGGTAGCGGTAACTGGATTTGAACCGGTGACACTTCGGGTATGAACCGAATGCTCTAGCCAACTGAGCTATACCGCCATATTTATTTGTTGCACTTGAACAGTGCTTTATTATTATATCCAACAACTCCCGTTTTGTCAACAACTTTTTCAAAAAAATCTTCAATTTTTTCATTCTTTCTGATTTTATACGTCTGTACGCAAAAAGTCCCCGCCATCCTGTATGAATGGCGGGGACTTTCAACATTTTATTGGAGAACGGTGGAAAGCAGGCTTACTTCTTGTGGACAGGCACCATGACCTCGAGGCCGCCCATGTAGGGCTGCAGGACCTTGGGGATGGTGACACTGCCATCGGCCTGCAGATGGTTCTCGAGGAATGCGATGAGCATACGCGGAGGAGCCACGCAGGTGTTGTTCAGAGTGTGGGCCAGATAGGTCTTGCCATCCTTGCCCTTGACGCGGATGTGCAGGCGGCGGGCCTGTGCATCGCCCAGGTTGGAGCAGGAGCAGACTTCGAAGTATTTCTGCTGGCGGGGGCTCCATGCCTCGATGTCACAGCTCTTGACCTTCAGGTCAGCCAGGTCACCGGAGCAGCAGTTCAGCTGACGGACAGGGATTTCCATGCTGCGGAACAGCTCGACGGAGTTCTTCCAGAGCTTCTCGTACCAGTCAGCGCTCTCCTCAGGACGGCAGACGACGATCATCTCCTGCTTCTCGAACTGGTGGATGCGGTAGATGCCGCGCTCCTCGATGCCGTGAGCGCCCTTCTCCTTGCGGAAGCAGGGGCTGTAGGAAGTCAGGGTCAGGGGCAGAGTAGCCTCATCCAGAGTCTGGTCGATGAAGCGGCCGATCATGGTGTGCTCACTGGTGCCGATGAGGTAGAGGTCCTCGCCCTCGATCTTGTACATCATGGCGTCCATCTCAGGGAAGGACATGACGCCCTGCACCACGTTGCCGTGCATCATGAAGGGAGGGATGACATAGGTGAAACCCTTGTCGATCATGAAGTCGCGGGCATAGGCCAGAACAGCCTCGTGCAGGCGGGCGATGTTGCCCAGCAGATAATAGAAGCCATTGCCGGCCACGCGGCCTGCGGCGTCCATATCAATGCCGTCGAAGCTCTCCATGATCTCGGTGTGGTACGGGATGGGGAAATCAGGCACGACCGGCTCACCGAAGCGCTGAGCCTCGACGTTGTAGGTGTCGTCCGGGCCGATGGGTACGCTGGGGTCGATCATCTGGGGGATGGTGTACATGATCTCCTGAATGCGTTCAGCCAGCTTTGCCTCCTCGGCTTCCAGCTCTGCCATCTTGTCGGCGTCAGCCTTGACAGCGGCGTTGTTGGCGTCGATCTGAGCCTGCAGCTCGGCCTTCTTGGCCTCGTCGTCGCACTTCTTCAGCTGGCCGAACAGAGGACCGTTGGCCTTGCTCAGCTTGTTGCGGGCAGCCTTCAGGGACTCGACTTCCTTCAGGCACTCGCGGTACTTGGCGTCCTTCTCGATGACTTCGTCAACGAGAGGGAGCTTTGCATCCTGAAACTTCTTCTTGATGTTTTCCTTGACAGCGTCCGGGTTTTCACGGACAAATTTGATATCAAGCATGATTGACTCTCCTTGCTCTATTTCGGTTCGCACAGAAGATCCCCTCCCCTGTGCCGTTCAAAGACGGTCGCCCGCCTTGGATCGCTTTATTCTTCGTTCTGGTACTGTCCCAGCAGGTTGGCAAAGGCCCGCAGCTGCTCGTCTGAATAGAAATGCACGGTCAGCCTGCCCTTACCGTCGTGGTAGGCCACGTTCACCTCGCTGCCCAGCACCTGCTTGAGGCTTTCTTCCACCTCCACCGGCAGAGTGCCCCGCGGCTTGGGTTCTCTGGGCTCCTTTGCGGGCTTTGCCAGCTTTTTGCACAAAGCTTCGGCCTGACGGACGTTCAGCTGGTTGTCCGCTATCATCTGAGCCGCTTCCTCCTGCAGCTCCGGCGTAGGCAGGCCCAAAACGACCTTCGCGTGTCCGATCGTAATGAAGCCGCTTTTCAGCAGTTCCAGCACTGTTTCCGGCAGGCTCAGCAGCCGCAGGCTGTTGGCCAGTGCGCTGCGGCTCTTGCCCAGCTTGCGGGCGGCCTGCTCCTGGGTCAAATCGCAGCGGGTCATCAGCTCACGGATGCCGGCCGCCTCTTCCACAGGGTCAAGGTCTTCGCGCTGCAGGTTCTCCACCAGCGCAAGCTCCATGGCCTGCTCATCGGTCACGTCCTTGACGATGACCGGCACCTCAGTAAGGCCCGCCATCCGGCTGGCCCGCCAGCGGCGCTCGCCTGCCACGATGAGGTAGCCGCCGGACGGCTTCGGGCGCACCGCAATGGGCTGCAATAAACCGTGCTCGGCGATGCTGGCCGAAAGCTCTGCCAACGTCTCGTCGTCGAAGGTCTTGCGGGGCTGGCCGGGGTCTGGCTCGATCTCCCGCAGGGGCAGCGTCTCGATTCTGGTATCTGACTCAAAGCTGGGGGCGGCGTCCTCAAACAGACTTTCCAGCCCCCGGCCCAGTCCTCCTCTTCCTTTTGCCATTGGTCTCCTCTCTCCCTCAGCCGTCCATCTTCACATCGGCCAGCCCCATCGTCTCGACCGGTTCCGCTGCAGCTTTTCCGCGGCGGCGCTTGGGTGCAGCTTCGGCGGGGCGGTTGCTCTTCACGAACTCGATGGCAAGGTCCATATACGCCTCGCTGCCCTTGCCCTTGGGTTCATAGAAATTGATGGGCTGGCCATAGCTGGGAGCTTCCGAGATGCGGATGCTGCGAGGGATGGTGGTCTGATACACCTTGTTTCCAAAGTATTTCTTGACCTGCTCCACCACCTGCAGTGTCAGGTTATAGCGGACAGAGAACATGGTGAACACCACGCCTTCGATGTCCAGATAGGGGTTGTACTTCTTGCGGACGGTCTTAAGAGTGCTGATAAGCTCCGACAGACCTTCCAGCGCATAATACTCGCACTGCACCGGGATGAGGATGCTGTCGCAGGCGCACAGGCCGTTCAGCGTCAGCAGGTCAAGGCTGGGCGGGCAGTCGATGAAGATAAAGTCGTAATCTTTCTGGATGGGGGCCAGCGCCTTGCGCAGGCGGCTCTCGCGGCCCGGCAGGTCGATCATCTCGAGGCTGGCGCCCGCGAGACGGGTGTTGGAGCCGATGACGTCGGTGCGAAACTCCGTCTTGCGGACAGCCTGCCGCGCGTCGGCCTCGCCGATGAGAATTTCATATGTACCAATATCTACACTCCGCTTGGAAATACCATAACCGGTGGTGGTGTTGCCCTGTGGGTCGAGGTCTACGATGAGCACTTTTTTGCCCAGCGCCGCCACGCAGGACGAGAGGTTGACGGCTGTGGTGGTCTTGCCCACGCCGCCCTTCTGGTTTGCAACAGCAACGATTTTTGCCACGCTACTTGCTTCCTTCCGGGAAAAAGATTTGTTCCACATGGAACATTTCGAGGACGAAGCCCGCCGTTTTCCCCTCAGCAGGTCCCTTATACAGCTTAGTATAGCACATCAGCGCGGCTTTTTGAACTGGTTCTTTATAATTTTACGTTCTTTTTGATGGCCACACAGCTCTTTTTCGCATTCAAATTCAGTTTTCGCCTTGCGTAAACATAAAATCTTCGGCGAAGCCGTAAATCGGAGAAACGAGAAAAAAGCGTTTAGCGAAGCGGCTAGCTTTTTTCCGTTTCGACTTCCCCTTCGGGGTCTGAAAGGGGCGAGCAGCCCCTTTCTCGTGGATCCAGCGCGTCGAAATCGCTGGTGGTTTTCTGGTTCTCTTTTGACATCAAAAGAGAACAATTCCACTTAACGTAAAAGCGCTCTGCCCCGTGCACCAAAAGAGAACTTAACCCCGCATAACAGCGCTCTACTCTATTATACACCAAATCCCCCTAATTTCTGTGACCAAGTCCCAAAAGCCTCCATTTTCCGCCCAAGCGCCACTTTGCAAGGGCGGGCGAGTGTGTTATACTTTCTATGAATGCGACTAAATCTTCCTGATGGAGGCTTTTTCTATGTCCACAAAGCAGCGTCTGCTTTTTATCACCACCGGCGGCACCATCGCCAGCGTCCGCACCCAGCAGGGCCTCAAGCCCGTGCTCACCAGCGAAGAGCTTCTGGCTCATCTGCCTGAGCTGAACGAGCTCTGCTGCCCCGACACGCTGGCCCTGTGCAGCATCGACAGCACCGACCTCGGCCCGGAGCACTGGCTGATGATGGCGAAGGCCGTACAGGAGAACTATGCCCTCTACGACGGCTTCATCATCTGCCACGGCACCGACACGCTGGCCTACTCGGCGGCGGCTCTGTCTTATCTCATCCAGAACGCCGACAAGCCCGTCATCCTCACCGGCGCACAGCAGCCCATCTCCAACGAGATCACCGACGCCAAGAAAAACCTTCGCGACAGCGTCATCTGCGCCCTCGACCCCGGCAGCCGGGGCGTCATGGTGGTGTTTGGCGGCCATGTCATTGCAGGCACCCGCGCCAAGAAGAACAAGACCATCAGCTACGACGCCTTTGCCTCGGTGAATTTCCCGGCGCTGGCACTGGTACAGGGCGACCGTCTGGTGCGGTATGTGCCTTCGCCCTGGCCCACCGGCCCTGTGGAGTTTGGCCGCTCGCTCAGCCCCCGCGTCTTCCTGCTCAAGCTGACGCCCGGCCTCAGCCCCGATTTGATTCCCGAAATTTTCCGCCTCTACGACTGCGTCATCGTGGAGAGCTTCGGCGTAGGCGGCATCCCCCAGCGGCTGATGGACGCCTTCGCCGAGGGCCTCGGCGACTACGACAAAACCCACAAGGTGCTCATCCTCACCACCCAGGTCACTTACGAGGGCAGCGATGTGGGCATCTACGAGGTGGGCAAGCGGGTCAAGAACCGCTTCCGCTTCCTTGAGGCCCACGACATGACCATTGAAGCCGTCGTGACGAAGATCATGTGGCTGCTGGCGCAGGACTGCGACAGCTTCGACCAGCTGCAGCAACGGTTCTACCGGCAGGTCAATTTTGATACGTTCTACCATTGAGGAGCGTGTAATGAAAAACGAACGTGAAAAAGCCTTATTTTTAGCACAACTAAAAGACTTTGCAAATACTCTGTCCGATAAGATTGCAGTAAACGATGAATGGACCATCAAGGGCTTTATCGATATTTTCAAAAACATTTATACGATTTCTTCCGACACTAAAATCGTCTCCAAAATATTAGAGTTGCACTTATTCCCTCAGTTTCTAGCCTTTGCCGAACAGACTGGATATGACATCGAACTTGCAACTTATCAAAATTACTACCCGGATTTGACTTTTATCTCTAAAATCGACCCTTCCATCAAATTTGCTGTCGATTTGAAAACAACTTACCGAGAAGAGAATCATCCTGATTTCTGCAATGGATTTACGCTAGGTTCTCACGGCGAATATTTTATCAATCGCACAAGTACCAAAAACATTCAATATCCCTATGATGATTACAGTGGGCACTTCTGTTTCGGAATCATTTACACCCGTGCAGTGCTGGACAAAAAGAATGAGACGCATACATATTCCATTGATGAGCTGAATGAGATTCCTTCTGTTATCCACGATTTTCTCTTTTTCGCAGAAGAAAAGTGGAAAATAGCAAGTGACAAGGGTGGCAGTGGAAACACGGCAAATATCGGCAGTATCCATAATATTCAAGATATTTTAAATGGTAATGGTGTGTTTGCCAAAGCTGGTGAAGAATTGTTTGATGATTATTGGGCAAACTTTGGCAAAATAGAAATTCTTTCTGCAAACAAGCGAAAAAAGCTTTCCTCTTTTTCGGAATATCTGCAATACAGAGGACTGCCTTCCGAGTTGAATAATTGCAGAGCCTCTAAAAGGAGCACAAAATGAGCGAAAAAATATTCGTTCCTCCTCTTAAAATTCAAGGCATTAAAACAAAGCTTGTCCCCCTGATTCGAGAAAATGTGATTCTGGACAAAGAAACTATATGGTATGAGCCATTTATGGGGTCTGGTGTTGTTGGCTTTAATGTTGAGCCGGAACGTGCCGTATTTGCAGACGTCAACCCTCACATCATCAACTTTTATAACAGAATAAAAGATGGCTCTATCACCAGTGGAAGAGTCCGTGCATTTCTCGAAGCGGAAGGGAAGAAACTCGAGAATGGCGATGCCGATTATTACTATGAGGTTCGTGACCGATTCAACCAGCATCACGAACCTCTGGACTTTCTCTTTCTGAACCGTGCCTGCTTTAACGGGATGATGCGCTTCAATAAGGACTACAACTTCAATGTTCCATATGGACACAAACCTCAGCGGTTTGCAAAGGCTTATATCACAAAAATCGTAAACCAGGTCGCCCACATCGAAGAGCTTCTGAAAAACCATGAATGGGAGTTTTTGTGTCAATCCTTTGAGGATACGATAAGTTCAGCGACCCATTCCGATTTCATATACTGCGACCCTCCGTATATTGGCCGTCATGTCGATTACTATGACAGTTGGGATGAAGAACTCGAAGTTGCTCTGCACAGCGCACTCGTTAAATCACAGTCCAATTTTATGCTGTCAACATGGCATCACAATGATTACCGTTCAAACGAATATATCGAGCAGGTGTGGAATGACTGCCAAATCATCACACGGGAACATTTTTATCATGTAGGTGCAAAGGAAAAGAACCGCAATCCTGTCGTAGAGGCACTTCTTACAAACTATGTCATTACCGGCACTCAAAATCAGCTCCGGCTTGAAAATGAACAGTTGTCTCTATTTAGCACTTCCGATACACTTCCAGAAAAAATAGCAAATTAAAAACGTCCTGTATTGCTGCGAAATCAATACAGGACGTTTTACATTTCTCAAAACACCATTTGCACCAGCAGCACATAGCACAGCGTGCCGCCGGCGATGGAAACCAGCGTCTGATGCTTCCACTTATGGAGCGCAACGGTCACACCGATGGCGATGGCCTCCGGGATGCCGTGGCTGCCCGAGGTGAGGCTGACGCCCTTGAGGCAGTAGACGATGAGCATTCCGAAGATGGCGGCGGGCAGCACATGGCCCAGATACTCCACCACCTCAGGCACCTTGCCGCCCCGGGAGCCGAACACCAGAAAGGGCAGAAAGCGGGTAAGCATGGTCGCCGCCGCGCAGACGGCGATGGTCAGGATGAACTGGATATTGCTCATTTTGCCGCCTCGCTTTCTTTGGCCTCGATGGGGCGGCGGAACAGCAGCAGTGCCACAAGGATGCAGACCATCGAGGGGATGAGGAAGCTGCCTGAGCCGAAGATGCGCAGGCAGACCAGCGGGGCGGCAATGCCGATGATGGCGCTGGCGTGCTGTTTTTCCTTTTCCCACTGGTTGAGGAAGATGACCACGAACATGGCCGTCATGACGAAATCGACGCCCTCGGTGCTGAAGGGCAGGACAGCGCCGAGGGCCGCACCCATGGCCGCGCTGGCGACCCAGTAGATCTGGTCCAGCAGGGTGATGAAGAACATGAACCAGCCCTTATCCACGCCCTCGGGCGGCTCTGCCGAACAGGTGATGGAAAAGGTCTCGTCGCTCATGGCGAAGATCATGTAGGCGCTGCGTAGGCCGTAGCCGCGGTAGCGCTGCAGCATGGTCAGGCCGTAGAAAAGATGCCGCGCCTGGATCATCAGCGCCATCAGAAAGGCCGACACCGGCGCAAAGCTGCCCAGAAGCAGCGACGCCAGCACGAATTCCAGCGAGCCGCCGTACACTACCGTACCCATCAGGGGCGGCAGCCAGACCGGCAGGCCCAGCGACTGCACATAGATGCCGTAGCCGAGGCCCAGCACCAAATATCCGGCAAACACCGGCAGCGTCTGAGGCGCTGCGGCCCGGAACGCGCGCCACGCCGGCGCACGGTTCAAATTTGTTTCGTTTTGTTCCTGCATTTATTTCAACCCTCCAATACAGTAGTATAACAGGTTTATCTGCATTTGCAAGAACTATTTATAAGGCAAAGAGGGTTCTGTGCGGCCGCACAGAACCCTCTTTGCCTTATATCTTTTATTTTTGGGTGAGGTCTTTCGTGTAGAGGGCGCGGGTCGCATTCAGGACAGCGAGGACCATGACGCCGACATCGGCAAAGATGGCCACCCACATATTGGCGATACCCAGAGCACCCAGCAGCAGGCAGGCCGCCTTGATGGCCAGAGCAAAGACGATGTTCTGGTAGACGATGCTCTTGGTGCGGCGGGCAATGCGCATGGCGAGGGCGATCTTGGCCGGGTCGTCATCCATCAGGACGACGTCGGCGGCCTCAATGGCGGCGTCAGAGCCCAGAGCACCCATGGCGATGCCCACATCCACACGGGAGAGGACAGGGGCGTCGTTGATGCCATCGCCCACGAAGGCCAGCATCTCTTTGGGGTTCTTGGCGGCCAGGAGCTTCTCAATCCGTTCCACCTTATCGCCGGGCAGCAGACCGGCGTGGTACTCGTCGATGCCCAGCTCTGCCGAGACAGCCTTTGCCACCGGCTCTGCGTCGCCGGTAAGCATGACGGTCTTGCGGACGCCGGCCTGCTTGAGGCCCTTGATGGCCTGTGCGCTGTGGGGCTTCACCACGTCGGAGATGAGCAGATAGCCCGCATACTTGCCGTCGATGGCCACATGGACGATGGTGCCGGTCTGGGGGACATCGGGGACGGTAAGGCCCAGCTTTGCCATCAGGCGGGCATTACCGGCAGCGACCAGCTTGCCGTCCACCTTGGCGGTGACGCCGTGGCCGCCCAGCTCCTCCACGTCGGTGACGCGGGCAGCGTCGATGTCCTTGCCGTAAGCAGCCTTGATGCTCAGGGAGATGGGGTGCTTCGACCAGCTCTCGGCCAGCGCAGCGGCTTCCACGAGGCTGTCTTCGGCACCTCCCTCCACGGGGCAGACCTTGACGACCTTGAAGGTACCCTGGGTCAGGGTGCCGGTCTTATCGAAGACGACGACGCGGGTATCGGCCAGCTCTTCCAGATAGGTCGAGCCCTTGACGAGGATGCCGCAGGCAGAGGCGCCGCCGATGCCGCCGAAGAAGCTCAGCGGGATAGAGATGACCAGAGCGCAGGGGCAGCTGATGACGAGGAAGGTAAGGGCGCGGTAGACCCAATCGCCGAAGCGGGCGGGCTGGCCCATCAGCAGCAGAACGATGGGGGGAATGAAGGCCAGCGCCAGCGCGCCGTAGCAGACCGCCGGGGTATACACCCGGGCAAAGCGGGTGATAAAGTTCTCGGCGCGGGCCTTCTTCATGCTGGAATTTTCCACGAGGTCGAGAATTTTAGAGACGGTGGATTCGCCGAACTCCTTGGTGGTCCTGACCTTGAGCAGGCCGCTCATGTTGACACAGCCGCTGATGACCTCATCGCCGGACCGGACATCCCGGGGCAGGCTCTCGCCGGTGAGGGCGGCGGTGTTGAGGGTGGAAGCGCCCTCGACGATGACGCCGTCGATAGGCACACGCTCACCGGGCTGGACCACGATGATGGTGCCGATCTCGACCTCATCGGGGTCCACCTGCTCCAGCTTGCCGTCCTCGCCCTCGATGTTGGCGTAGTCGGGCCGGATGTCCATCAGGGCCGAGATGCTGCGGCGGCTCTTGCCGACGGCAACGCCCTGGAACAGCTCGCCGATCTGGTAGAAGATGATAACGGCACAGCCCTCCACGTAGTCGCCCAGTGCAAATGCACCCACAGTGGCAACGGCCATCAGGAAGCACTCGTCAAAGGGCTGACGGTTCTTGATGCCAAGCAGTGCCTTGCGCAGCACGTCCCAGCCGACCACCAGATACGGGATGCAGTACAGTACCAGCTCCACCGGCGTGGGGAACTGGGGCAAAAGCTTGAGGATGAGCACCAAAATCAGCGCAATGATGATGCGCTGCAGGTTCTTTTTCTGCTTTTTGTTCATACAAAACGCTCCTTTTTGCGGGATCCATGGGCCGCATCACGCTGCGGCGGGCGGGGATTTCAACAACTTTTCCCCATAAAAATGGATATTCCACGGTTTTACCCGTGTTTTCCACACAGTTTTTCAGTCGTAAAAGCGCTTTTCCACGTTTATTTTACGTTTTTTCCGCAAACGGTGTTGAAAACTGAGTGGAAACTGTTGAAAACTGTCTGATTTTTCAACAGAAAAAGTTATTGCACAACACAATCGCACACAAAGTAAAAAGCATCTGCACATTCGTTTGAGCTCTCAGAAAATCTACGAATTCTTGCTGCAGATGCTTTTTTCTTTAGCGGGCTCGCCCTCTCAGTCAAATCCTTTGGATTTGCCAGCTCTCCCAAAGGGAGAGGTGTCACCGGAGAGGGCGAGGCTGTTGATCGTGTGCAGCAACCTGCCGCGCATCAGATGTCAAAGATCTCGCAGTCGTCCTCCACCTTCTTGCAGGCGGCCAGAACGTTCACCATGGTGTCGTGGGGGTCTGCACCTTCAGAGAACTCCACCTTCATCTTCTGGGTCATGAAGCTGACGGTTGCATCGGTAACACCCTCTACCTTCTTCGCTGCATCCTCCATCTTCAGAGCACAAGCTGCACAGTCTACTTCGATCTTGTAAGTTTTCTTCATGGTAATATCCTCCTCTTTCTCCATTAGCATTTCCTGCTTTTTAGATGCTAATGATTTGCATTTAGTTTTAATATTCATTCATATGAACCACTGTTCATATGTTTATATTACCATATGCCTGGAAAAAGTCAATACTGTTTTTAAATGTTTTGTAAATTGAGAGTTTACGCGAGCAATGAGCCGCGCATAGGCATAGT
>OHLA01000804.1_pt1 | contig 11292 bp, 6 predicted proteins | sample 1568961 | NCBI WGS metagenome assembly OHLA01 (sample SAMEA3879530, study PRJEB24766) | human gut metagenome | biome: human-associated habitat; feature: feces | place: USA | collected 1985/1987
GAAAGAAGATACGATCAACTATACCATCTCCTTCAACGGAAAAGCACGCTTCAACATGGAGTTTGACGCTGATGCCGCTTCGGATGCCATCCAGGCTGCCGTATTAGCCGACGAACGTTCGCAGAAGTGGATCGAAGGCAAAACACCGAAGAAGATCATCGTGGTGCCGAAGAAGATTGTAAATGTGGTAGTTTAAAATAAGTAACAGGTAATAAGTAATAGGTAATAAGATGGGGAGGAAGTGACAGGTAATAAGTCGTGAAATAGGGGTAAAGTGACAATAAAAAGCATGATTTACGGCTATTATCACCTTATTATCACCCTATTGTCACCAGCTATTATCACCCGAAGTGTGTTTATTATCAGTTTGTTATCTTCGAAAGGTGATAAGTGACAATAGAAAAGCATTTATTTCTAGAGAGTATTTGTCATGCTGAACTTGTCGAAGCATCTCCTCTTAGTATAAACTGAAGAAGAGATGCTTCGCTATCAATGTGTTCCACTTAGGTTCAGCCGGGATTACTGAGCATTTTCTCCCTGTCCGGCAGATTCGGAAACGGGGAAGTGCTCCTCCAAATACTTTCTGATTCTATGCGTCCCCAGTTCTTCCTTGGAGATACTGCCGTCTTTTAGCACAAGTTCATAGTGCGGAATGCCGTTGAAGCGGAAAAGTTGGCGCAGATAATTGAACTCTGAGTCGGTGACATAATAGCTGGCTTCTCCTTTCAGATTCTTTTCCACGTATTGCTTATATGCACTGGCTGGTGAGTCTTTCTGTCCGGTGATATAGATGAACTCGAACTCCGGATGATCTTTGTATTTTTTGCGGAGGTCTGCCGTCGCTTCTATTCCTGCGCGACAAGGTCCGCAGGTTGTTGCCCAGAAGTCTACGAACAAGACTTTGCCCGGATGATTCTTAATAATGTTGCGGAAAACGTCGGTGGCTTTGCCTTCCGGAAGTTGATAGGAATTGACCTTTTCCTTCGGATGCGTTTTGGCGAACAGATATTCGGCCTCTTCTGCCAATTGTGGGTGAGTGAGCTTTTGCTTGATACTGTCCACATACTCACGGGCAATGGAACGTGTCTTGATATTCTGCAGGCTGAAACCCAGGTTGCGGACTTTGGCTATTTGCCAAAGCAAAGGATCAGGCACATCATATAGCCGGGCAAGAATGCTGTCTTTCTTATGACTGGTTTTTTGTTCCATCGAGATAAAGTTTCTGTCCATGTCTTGCTCTGACTGCTTGTTTTTATACTGCTTGTCGATGTACTCCAGGACTAGTTTTTCTTCTTTTCCGTATAAGCCTTTCACCTTGTCATTCTCTTCTTGAAGTTCTTTTAAGGGGATTCTGACGGTTGTTCCTGCCAGTTTCTCCTGTTTCAGTCTGATTGCCTCCTGTTCTGCATTCAGTTTTACTCCTTTCTCTTTAAGGAAAACGAGAAGCGATTCTTCCGGATACGTGTAAGAGATGGTATCCTTTGGCTCCGGTGCATAATAATTATAGGCTGTTCTGAAGGCGTCCATATATTCAAACCGGTTGATAAAAGAGCTGGCATTGGCATCGGCGAGCACTGTTTCATCATTCAGCGGCATCTTCTTCAAGAAGTCGTAATAAGAATCTTCTTCTTTCACTTTCAAGGCTTGGTTGGCTGTATCCTGCTTCGCATAATAATCTCTGCTCATCAGAAAGTCGAAGAATAAGCCTCCTGCCTGCAGGTCTGCCTTATTCTTGATCAGACGGGCAGCCTTTGCCGATGGGCGGCAAATCTGAATAAGTGAATCGGCTGTATGCTCCCATCGGGCGACAATCGGCTTCATGTGCTCCTGATATTGGCTGGGAGTCAGTTTGTTGCGCGCGTTGGATAAATCATCGTAACGGTAGGGGATCAGCGACTTGAATTCCTTCAGCAGATAGGAGAGGGAAGCCGACGGGCCCATGTAGGCTGTATTCTTGATCGGGAAATAATAGTCGCGTGCACGGCTGCGTGCCAGCAATGCTTCCCAGTCGATATACATGGTAAGCGTCTGTCCGGGCTCGATATAGAATGGAATCCAGTTATTGTCAAGCGTAACGGACTGTTCCACAGGATGCTTGATGACAAACTTGCACAGGAAGCTGCCGTCTTCGTCTATCTGAATCACAGTCGGGTAGTCCTGGCGGGTAATATGGTTGGATAGATAGATGAGTCCGGTGTCAAATCCCAGCCGGCGGTCATAGCCGTCGATATACCCTTGCAGACAGGTGGTGTCTGTGTGGAAGAACTGCTGAAAGCCTGTGTCGGCAGCGATTGTCTTGGTAGCTTCCCTTTGCCGGGTATACAGCTGATTCTTTTCTCCGTTCACTTGTATCTGGCAGCTTCCGTCTTTCTGCGGAGTCACCAGCAGGGTACGTATGTTTCCATTCTGCTTGTCCTTGACGGTGATTTCCACCCGCTTCCCTTTCTTGCGGATGTTTTCGTTGGTAAATATCCGGTTGTCCATAATCGTGACAGAATCGTAGATGCCGTATTCCCAGGCGTTCAAGTCGTCTGCCTTGAACCAGTTTCCCTTGATTGCCGTCAACGGCGAAACGTTTTTGTCGGAGGACGGTACTAAAGATATGTCATACGTATTTCCTTCCGTATCGCTCGGACTAAGGAGATGGATGACCTGCGTCTCTTCCGGCAGGGCTTCGAAAACGAGCACATAGTCCATCTCGCCCGAATCGGGCATATACACTTCTTTATTGAGCTCAATGCCTTCCGCACTCTTGAACTGATATTTCTTGCCGGTGGCTGCATCTTCCAGATAACTGTCTCCTTCTTCCTTTATCCACCAGTGCGGACGGAAGATGGCGTGAATATAAACACGCGTGCCATCGGGCGTGCGTTCTATACGGGTGATGTTACCAATACTTCCCGAACGGGCTTTGAATGGCGGATTGTCGACGGTTTGTGCTGTGAGCATACCCGACAGCATGAGCATCATGCAGAGTAGAATCGTTTTCATAATATTAAATTTTGAATAAATGCGTTTAGTAGTTCCCTATACAAAGAAAGAAAAATATCCATCGCTCCCTCTCTTTTTCCCCTTTAACTTAACATAGATTAAACGTTTACGTAATCATCTTTTTTGTACCTTTGCACCCGAAAATCAGAGTGATAATTTAAATATTGAAATATTATGAGTAAGAAAGCCCTTTTAATGATCCTCGATGGTTGGGGACTAGGCGACCAAAAGAAAGACGACGTAATCTTCAACACTCCCACTCCTTACTGGGATTATCTGATGAACAATTATCCTCATTCCCAACTTCAGGCAAGTGGTGAGGACGTAGGTTTGCCCGACGGACAGATGGGTAACTCGGAAGTAGGTCACCTCAACATTGGTGCCGGACGTGTGGTTTATCAGGATTTGGTGAAAATCAACCGCGCATGTGCTGACAACAGCATCCTGCAGAACCCCGAAATCGTTTCTGCTTTCTCTTACGCGAAAGAAAACGGAAAGAGCGTTCATTTCATGGGACTGACTTCCAACGGTGGCGTACACAGCTCAATGGTTCATCTTTTCAAACTTTGCGACATCTCCAAAGAATACGGCATCGACAATACATTCATCCACTGCTTCATGGACGGTCGTGACACTGACCCGAAGAGTGGCAAGGGATTTATCGAAGAACTTTCTGCACACTGCGAGAAATCGGCAGGCAAGATCGCTTCTATCATCGGACGTTATTATGCTATGGACCGTGACAAACGTTGGGAACGTGTGAAGGAAGCCTATGATCTGCTGGTAAACGGCCAGGGTAAGAAAGCTACCGATATGGTTCAGGCTATGCAGGAGTCTTATGACGAAGGTGTGACGGACGAATTTATCAAGCCGATTGTAAATGGTAACTTCGACGGAACCATTAAGGAAGGTGATGTAGTTATCTTCTTCAACTATCGTAACGACCGTGCGAAAGAGCTGACCGTAGTACTGACTCAACAAGATATGCCGGAACAGGGTATGCACATCATTCCGGGCTTGCAATATTACTGCATGACTCCGTATGATGCATCTTTCAAAGGCGTACATGTTCTTTTCGATAAGGAAAATGTTCAGAATACATTGGGAGAATATCTGGCAGCTCAAGGCAAGACTCAATTGCACATTGCTGAAACGGAAAAGTATGCTCACGTAACTTTCTTCTTCAACGGTGGTCGTGAAACTCCGTATGACGCTGAAGAGCGCATCTTGGTTCCGTCTCCGAAAGTAGCTACTTACGACTTGAAACCGGAGATGAGTGCTTACGAAGTAAAGGATAAATTGGTGGAAGCTATCAACACTCAGAAGTTCGATTTCATTGTTGTGAACTACGCTAACGGTGATATGGTAGGGCATACCGGTATTTATAGCGCTATCGAGAAAGCTGTAAAAGCTATCGACGAATGTGTGAAAGATACGGTAGAAGCTGCCAAAGCCAACGATTATGAAGTTATCATCATCGCTGACCACGGTAATGCAGACCATGCACTGAACGAAGACGGCACTCCGAACACTGCTCACTCTCTGAATCCGGTTCCTTTTGTTTATGTAACCGAGAACAAGAACGCTAAAGTTGAGAATGGTGTTTTGGCAGATGTAGCTCCTTCTATCCTTCACATTCTGGGTATGGCGCAGCCGGCCGATATGACAGGAAAAGACTTGATTAAGTAAGCAACTGCCTGCAATATTCAATAAAGGAGATGTTTCAAGAGATTTTATGCTCTTGGAACATCTCTTTTTTTGTGCTTCAATGGCAGTCCTTCTCTCTAAAAGGTTATCTTTGCAGACAATACACGCAATTGATGGAATGAAACTACTCATATTACTATTGATATTTGTCTTGTCCGGGATGCCGTCATCTCTTTGTGCAGAAGAGGTAATAGTAGATAGCTTGTATTGGCAAAATGCCGAACAGAAAATGGAAGAAGAAGAGTACAAAGATGCGGCCCGAATTTATAGTGAAATGATAGTGCTTGGTGATTCTCTGTTTCGTGTATACACCGGAGAGCGGGTGGAAGATATGCGCAAAGATTATACCATCGATGAACTGGAATTGCAAAATAGTGCACAGCAAAAGCGTTTGTTACAACTCTCTTTTATCATCATCCTATCCCTTGCCGTTTTTTTATTGGGTGGTTTTTTCTATCTGAAAAAGGTAGGGAAGCGGTTGCTTCATTCTAAAAATGAACTTCAGAAAGCTAAGTCCATGGCCGAAGAATCCATTCGTAACAAGAGCTTGTTCCTTTCCAATATGAGTCATGAAATCAAGACTCCCCTGAATGCATTGGCGGGTTTCTCGGAAGTGTTGACTACGCCGGGAATTGATGAGGCTACCCGTGTACAGTGCAACGATGTGATTCAATTGAACTCCGAATTGCTGCTTAAACTGATTAATGATGTCGTGGATATTTCATGCCTGGATGTAGCGAATATGAAGTTCAGCATCACTACGCATGAAGTAGTGGCTCTCTGCCGCAATGTGGTGAAGATGCTGGATAACATCAAGCAGACATCAGCGGATATCCGTTTTGAAACGGAATTGACTTCATTGGAGATAGAGACGGACCAAGGGCGTTTGCAGCAAATGCTGGTGAATCTGCTGGTAAATGCCACTAAGTTTACGAAAGAGGGAAGCATCACGCTTGCATTGCGATTGGATGAACAGGGTTTTGCAGAGTTCTCGGTGACGGATACCGGTTGCGGTATTCCTCTTGAAAGGCAAAGCACGATCTTCGGTCGGTTTGAGAAGCTGAATGAGGGAGTGCAGGGCGCAGGCTTGGGGTTGTCCATCTGTAAGTTGATTATCAAGCGGCTGGGTGGAGAAATCTGGGTGGATTCCGGCTATACTGCCGGTGCGCGGTTTGTGTTTATTCATCCTCTAAAGCAGGAGGTGGTGCGATGAAAAAGCTGATTCTTTTGTTGCTTTGTGCAGTCAGCTCGTTTTCGCTTGCTACTACCCAGGCCTCGGATGGCAGTAATTTGCGTGACAGTATCTTCCGGATTTATCGGTCGATGCCTGCTGATACTGCCCGGACTCAGTTTCTGAAGGATCTCTTTGTACGTAATATTGATAAAGACTGGTCGGCTGAATTGCTTGATTCGGCATTAGCCTCTGCAATAAGCATGAAAGATGTGGAAAGTGAATTGGCGCTTCGTTACGAATATTTCCGCTATTACACTTTCAGGCTGGATGGTGAGAATATGGATAAAGCATTAGCCTTGCTGAAGGAAGTCTGTTATCGCTCTAAGATCTATGACAATTACTTTTCCGCATTACATTACATGCTTCAACTTAAGGGGAGCAGAGGTGATACGGAATCAGCGATTTTGGAATCACAAAAGATGCGTGAAGAAGCTATTCGTCTGAAAGACAGTCGGGGCATATTTCTGTCTTATGTGACAGAGGGTAAAGCGTATGTTTTTGCCCGGAACTACGAAAAAGCGATTGAATGTTATAAAAAAGCAGCGGAGTTAACTTCACTTTCCACGGAGGATGAGCTAATGGTTCACCAATATTTGACAAGTGCTTATTATTTGTTTAATAAACATCCTGAAATGATAGCGGAATTGGAGGCTCAACGGAGAATCATTGATGGTATCATAAAGGAGCAGCATGCGATGCTTGATTCTTATAGGAGTAAAATCCTGGAAATAGAATTAATGTATTGTAAAATCTATTTGGCTGTTGAGGATGCTCCTAATCTGAAGAAGCATCTGGACGAAGCTGCAAAGTTCTACACTGATGATTCTTTTTCCTCTATTGTAATTGCTTATAATTTTTCGTGGGCGGGCTATTATTATATAACGAAGGATTGGGATAAATGTTTTCCGCAATTTGAATTAACATTGTCTGCCTTTAAAGGCACTCAGCCGATGTATGAGATGGATATACGCAGAATTATGGGAGATGCTTATGCTGATGCGGGACGGTATAAAGAAGCTGCTGAAACATATAGAGTCGCTGTGCTGAAATGCGATTCTATCAATAAGGCTACGTTGCGTATGAATGAGGAGACCGTTCAGGCCAATTATAGGATACAGAAAGCCCTGCTTGAAAAGGAAATTGGTGCAAAGCGTTTCTGGCAGATAGCAGTAGGCGGTGCATCTCTGTTTGTCATTTTACTTGTAGGGGGAGTGTTACGAGTGTCCCGGATTTATCGGGAACTGGCGAAGTCGGAGCGTGAAATGCGTGAATCGTATGCCGTGGTTCAGGCGGCTGATAAGATGAAAGAAGTCTTTCTTCACAACATCACGAATGAAATTAGTGTTCCTCTTCATTCTGTTGTAACTCTTTCTGATTCTCTTTGCCAAAGGAATGATCTGAGCATGGAGGAGCAGCAGGAATATTCGGCGGTTATCCGGCGAAATGCTGAGAAGCTGATCGATTTGATATTCAATATCCTCGACCTTTCGCGCCTGGAGTCGGGCATGATGAAATTTAATGTGCAGGAGTATGACATGGTACAGTTGTGCACAGATGCCAGGATGCAGGCAGAGTTGCAGGAAGGAATTTCTGTTCAGGTTGATTTCCTTACTGATTTGCATACGCAGCTTGTTCAGGTGGATACCGTCCGCTTCATGAAGCTGCTTTCTTCCGTTCTGATGTCACCAAAAGGGAGGCGTGAGCCGTATGCGGTGCAGTATATGTTAGATTATAAAAGTATAGATGAATTGAGGATAGTGGTTACAAACAGTCCGCTACTTATGGATGTAGAAAACGAAAGAGAACGTGAAATTCAGCATGCCATAAACCGTCTGTATCTGGAAGCCTTCCAAGGCAGCTATCAGTTGTGTGAGGAAGATGGTAAACAGTTGATTATAATAACATATCCCATAAAGTCCTTTTCGTAAATGTAGTTTTTCCTACTTTTGTTGAAATACTTCTTCTTTTGCCGGTATGCTTCTTCTCTTTTAATGGGCTGGCATATTGCTATGCTCGCGTAGGAAATGACGGTTCTTATGTGAGCGGTTTCGTGGATAAGAGCGGGGCTTATATCCTGACATTCGATAAATAGGTAATCTGTGCTTATTAATTGCGGAACAAAGTGTTATCTTTGCATCCGCAATTAATTTTTTATAGGAAATGATACAAATAGGTGACGTAGTGGTCAGTTTTGATGTGCTGCGTGAAAAGTTTATATGCAATCTGGATGCCTGTAAGGGTGCTTGTTGTGTTGAGGGAGATGCCGGAGCTCCGGTGGAACTGGATGAAATAGAAAAGCTGGAAGAAGTACTGCCTGTGATTTGGGAAGAACTTGCTCCTGAGGCACGTGCCGTTATAGAGAAACAAGGTGTAGTGTATACTGATTGTGAGGGTGATCTGGTGACCTCCATTGTCAACAACAAGGATTGTGTTTTTACTTGTTATGATGAGAAAGGTTGTTGCTATTGCGCTATTGAAAAGGCATATCGGGACGGAAAGACAGATTTCTACAAACCTGTTTCCTGTCATTTGTATCCGATCAGGGTAGGAAATTACGGAGTTTATAAGGCAGTGAATTATAACCGTTGGGATGTGTGTAAAGCCGCCGTATTGCTGGGGCGGAAAGAGAATCTGCCAGTATACAGGTTTCTGAAAGAACCGTTGATACGTAAGTTCGGTGAGGATTGGTATGCTGAGCTGGAATTGGTGGCAGAAGAGATGAAGAAACAGAATCTGTTGTAAAGATAGTACGGAACCATCTCACGGAGTGTCTTTTTCTATTTCGTGAGCTAAAAAGAAAAACGCCGGATAACAGGATTTTCCTGTCCATCCGGCGTTTCTTCGTTGTAAGATGTGAGGTTGGTTAATAAAAACGTGTTATTCAGTGACTAATCACTAATCGTAAATCATTAATCACTGTTTTTCTTACGCATCAATATTTGCATACGTTGCATTCTTCTCAATGAAATCGCGGCGTGGTCCAACGTCTTCACCCATCAGCATGGAAAAGATATAATCCACTTCGGCGGCATTTTCAATGCTTATCTGTTTCAACATACGGTTTTCAGGGTTCATGGTTGTACTCCACAACTGTTCCGGGTTCATTTCACCCAAACCTTTGTAGCGTTGTGTATGTACGGCATTTTCTGAACCACCACCATAAGTGTCGATAAATTTCTGGCGTTGTTGGTCTGTCCAGCAATATTCCTCCACTTTACCTTTTTTGCAGAGATAGAGGGGCGGAGTAGCGATATACAGGTATCCGTTGCGGATTACCTGCGGGAAGTAGCGGAAGAAGAGCGTCATGATCAGCGTGTCGATGTGAGAACCATCGACGTCGGCATCGGTCATGATGATTACTTTCTTGTAACGCAACTTGTCTATATTGGCTTCCTTGCTGTCCTCGCCGTCTACACCGAAGCGGATGCCCAAAGCCTGAATGATATTGTTTACTTCATCGCTTTCGAATGCTTTGTGCCACATGGCCTTCTCTACATTCAGAATCTTACCGCGAAGCGGCAGAATAGCTTGGAAAGTACGGTTACGTCCTTGTTTGGCAGAACCGCCTGCAGAGTCACCCTCGACGAGGAACAATTCGCATTCTTCCGGGTCTTTGCTGGAGCAGTCGGCCAGTTTGCCCGGCATGCCGCCACCGGACATCGGTGACTTGCGTTGTACGGACTCGCGCGCCTTGCGTGCAGCCACGCGTGCCTGTGCTGCCAATATCACCTTGTCTACAATCATTTTGGCCTCTTTGGGATGCTCTTCCAGGTAATAGGAGAGTGCTTCGCCTACAGCCTGGTCCACAGCTCCCATAACCTCGTTGTTACCGAGCTTTGTCTTGGTCTGTCCTTCAAACTGCGGTTCGGCCACCTTGATGGAGATAACTGCGGTCAGACCTTCGCGGAAGTCATCGCCGGAAATCTCTACTTTTGCCTTTTCCAGCATCTTGTTGTCTTCGGCATATTTCTTCAAGGTGCGGGTCAGCGCACGGCGGAAGCCGGCCAGGTGCGTACCGCCTTCGATGGTATTGATATTGTTTACATAAGAGTGGATATTCTCGTTGTAGGAAGTATTGTACATGATGGCTACTTCTACCGGAGTACCTTGCTTTTCGGTGTTGATGTAGATGACATCGTTCACCAGATGTTCGCGGGAAGAATCTATATAGCGTACAAACTCCTTCAAGCCCTCTACGGAATAGAAAACTTCTTGCTTGCAGCTTCCGTCTTCTTCTTTTACGCGGAGGTCGGTCAGCGTAATTTTGATGCCGGCGTTCAGATAGGCCAGTTCGCGCATGCGGGTTGCCAGAATATCGTAACTGTAGACCGTTTCAGTAAAGATTGTAGCATCCGGCCAGAACTGCTGGCGCGTACCGGTGATTGCGGTAGTGCCGACTTCCTTTACCGAATATAGCGGATGGCCGCATTCGTATTCTTGCTGGTAGATTTTTCCGTTGCGGAAAACCTGCGTCGTCATGTGCGTGGACAATGCGTTTACACAAGATACACCGACGCCGTGCAAACCACCGGAAACTTTGTAGGAACCCTTGTCGAATTTACCGCCGGCATGCAGCACGGTCATGACAACTTCGAGAGCGGATTTCTGTTCTTTTTCGTGAAAGTCTACCGGAATACCGCGTCCGTTGTCTTGTACGGTGATAGAGTTATCTTCGTTGATGGTAACTTCGATGTGGTCGCAATAACCGGCGAGCGCTTCGTCGATGGAGTTGTCCACAACCTCGTAAACCAAGTGATGGAGTCCCTTGGAACTAATGTCGCCGATGTACATGGCAGGACGCTTACGTACAGCCTCTAAACCTTCCAGTACCTGGATGTTACTGGCCGAGTAATTGCTTTCGCCGTTTATCTTTTCTTCTTCAGTCATAATCTAATTTCTCTTATTGTAATAACAAAGCAAAAATAGTGAAAATCCTTGATATATCATGCCGGCGGCTTGATAAATTTGGGCTGTTTACAGCTTTTTAGCACCGTGAGGATTTGTTTGTTTTGAGGGTATTGCCCGGAAATGATACAAACGCAGAAAAGTCCGAACTAAAAAGTCCGGACTCCCATATCTTTTGTGTAACTTATCAGCTTAACCGAGTTTGTTGATATAAACTGCCAACTTTGACTTCAGGTTGTTAGCCTTGTTCTTGTGGATTACGTTAGTCTTAGCCAACTTATCCAACATCTTTGTGATACCAGGATACATTGCTGTTGCTTCAGCTTTATCTGTAGTAGCACGAAGCTTACGAACAGCATTTCTCATGGTTTTGCCATAATATCTGTTGTGAAGTCTTCTTGTCTCTTCTTGTCTGATTCTTTTCAGTGATGATTTGTGATTTGCCATCTCGACTA
>OHLA01000819.1_pt1 | contig 11127 bp, 9 predicted proteins | sample 1568961 | NCBI WGS metagenome assembly OHLA01 (sample SAMEA3879530, study PRJEB24766) | human gut metagenome | biome: human-associated habitat; feature: feces | place: USA | collected 1985/1987
GCTGCGGAACGGCTACCAGAAAGAGATAGACGCAGCCATCCGCAGGGCGGAAACCGCCGAGCGTCAGTCAAAAGAGAAAGATGCCGTCATAGAAAGGCAACGGAAACAGATAGACCGACTTGACCGCAAGGCAAACCCCCAGCGTTACAGCCTCTCGTCCGGTGCCGAACTGGTGCGTCTCAATGTTCCCAATTACCGGAATCCGTCGCTCCATATTTGGACACGGGTCGGAGAGGAACTTTTTGAGGACACCAAGTTCCAGATAGACTATGATGTGGCACAAAGGCATTTCAACGGCCAGATCACGGACGAGGAGTTTGTCAATGCTGTTTTCGAACCGCAGGAACAGGTAAGCGGGAAGCAGGCGGAACTATTGGGGGCAGCTTTCACCCTTGCCGTCGGTGGCCCGGCACAGAATCATGTCGGTACCGGCGGTGGTGACTCTTCTTCTGAATTACCGTGGAATGATAACATAGCAAAGAGACATACCGCAGCAAAACGAAGATAGTTGATTGATAGTAAACATATTTATTGTAGATTCTTATCCGTGCTTGCAAGCCTTTTCAATATTTTATGTACTTTTGTAGTCAAAAACTGACAATTCTTCACCGGAAAAGTCAGCGAAAAATGATGACTATTTAGTTTACAAAAATAATTTTTTTTGCAATGGGTGGACTTTTAGCATTCAGAGTAGGAAATTTTGATACAACTGCAGAGCGTGAGCAGTTTCGGTTTCTCTGTGAGCGACTTAAAGCTCACTATGAGGATTCGAATGAATTCTGTGTGTTCGCAGGCAACTATAATATTGGATGCGAGTTAGATGCTCTCTTTATAAAGAAAGACGCTATTATTTCTATAGAATTCAAAAATTATGGGGGTAAAGTTGTTGCCAATGAAAATGGAGAATGGACATGCAATGGTAAAATTATTAAGGGAGGCTCGAGAAAAACAGTCCTCCAACAAGCACGAATAAACCATTCGATAGTTAAGAAAGAACTTAAAGTCTTGGGGGTTGAAAAGAATCAAATCAAGGATGTCCCCCATCTTATTATATTTCATCAACCTATTGAATTGGAAAACAATTTAAGTGCCACCAACAAGTCTTGGCTTCACATTACTGATAGTGAACATTTCATTGAAAAGTTGGATGACATCACTTGTCCTCATACCGACCTTGATCCACTCGGAATTGTTAATCTTACGGAAACTCTCAACCTAAATCCCTTCTACCTGACGGAATTCAGCAATGCTACTTATGATAAACCAGTAGAGCCAATTGAGAAAATAGAGTTGTTCGAAGATATAAAGAAGTACGAGCCCCACACTGAAGAGAAGGAAAAAGAGGACGTGCCAAACTTTGAATCTTTTGTAATCGAAGACGAAAATAGTATAGTACTTTTGAATTTTGTAAAAAAGGTAATAAAATCATCGCTTAAGCTCGATAATTTTACTGTCATGGTGCTTGATGGCAAAAGGGCATCTTCATCTTTTGCTGCATACGGAATAAAATTAACTCGAGAATATGTTGTGATAATAAGTGCAGATGGCATAGACGAATATTGTTCAAAACTAACAAGATTCACTAATCATGATGTTAAAGCCGTTTTGCCTTCTACAATCTTTTGGGAAGAAGGTAAGGAACTTGTAGTTGAAGATGACAGCTCGTTTAGTGTTGTCGAAGAGCATCAATCAAAAGAACTATCAAATACTAATTCGAACGTTTCTTTCCGGAAGTCAAAGACAATCCTGCCACATTGGCTTGACAAAAAGATCTTCAACGACCACCGAGCTATTTATGCCCCAGAACATGAACGTTATGAGTATAATCTTGATCTCAACGAAGAAGAACTTAAAGTCTATCTTGGTACTTACTTTCCTCGCAGTTATGCAGAGATGTTTTGTGTTGTTGATAATCTTATGCAAAATAAACATCTGAAGGAAATGTTGGAACGGGATAAGATTAACGTATTGGATTGCGGTTGCGGTACAGGTGGTGAAATTCTCGGCTTTATTACAGCAATTGGAAAGCATTTAACACATGCAAAAATAAACATCACAGCAATAGACGGTAATGATGGTGCTTTAGTCATACTCAAGGATTTGATAGAGAGTAATCCAAATAAAAAAGTACAAGTCGAACTGAGTATATTAAACCAGACGTTAAACAATGGTGAAGACGTGGAAAATCTTGCATTCGGCGAGAAAAATTTTCATTTCATCCTTTGTGATAAGATTGTTTGTGAGTTGATTTCGAAAGAAGTGCTACCAATCAATGCATACGCAATAATGGCAAAGAAGCTTGCGACCTATCTTCATGAAAACGGTTTGCTGATAATGCTTGATGTAACAACTAAAGACGAACATTCAGGATATTTCTATCCTCAGTTAATGAATAGCTCAATAAATGACTATGTTCGTGAAAGCAGAACCATAGAGACGCTTCTGCCGTTGTCATGCGCTTGTTATTACGAGTGTAGAGACCTTTGTTTTATGCAGCAAACATTTAGCGTAAGTCACTCCCATAAATCAAATGACGAAAGCCGAGTGTGTTATCGAGTGCTATGTAGGAAACCTCTTAAAACAACTATCATGCAAGAGATAGAAATAGAAAACTTTGCCCATGTCATACACCCCACTAAATATAAGCAAAATGACGATTCGGCGATTTGCAGCCGATCTAAGAACAATAAAATAACAATTGATAGTTTCAACATAAATCTATAAATTTAATCATGGCTAAAAGAAGTTTTTACGTTAAAGACTCAGAACTTGATGATTATCAAGTAAAGGTAATCAACAAGAAGACGGACAATTCATACATAGTTAAGGGTTGTGCTGGTAGCGGAAAGTCCATTCTTGCCTTGTGGAAGGCAAAACAAATACAGGATGAGCACAAGGGCACCTATCTTTACATTGTGTTCACTAAAGCACTCATGCAATATATGGCTGATGGCATTTCACAGGTGGGCATTCCACAACGGAATGTTGACTATCATTGGCATTGGCAGAATAAAGCTGGATGTCCAAGTGCCGATTACATCATTGTGGACGAAGCGCAAGATTTTTCGAAAGAGGATATTGAACTATTCCGTTCAAAAGCAAGGAAAGCATTATTGTTGTATGGCGATTCAGCTCAACAACTTTATACTTTTATTAAAGATAAGCAAACTGTTTCAATGGAGGATATACAGTATTTTACAAAGTTCCCTGTTGAACAACTTGTGTTCAATCACCGATTACCAAAAAAAATAGCTCGTTTTGCTCAATATCTAAATTCGGAAAGTGATGAACTTGAAGAACGTTGCACTGAAGAGGGTGTTGAAAAACCAAAGATCATCAAATACAATAACATTACAGAACAGTATGACGCTATCATTTCGCTTATTCAAAACAAAAATATGGAGGATGTCGGTATTCTGTTTAGACACAATGATGAGGTAGAACACGCATATGAATATTTCAAGAATCATGGTGTAAACGTTGAAGCTAAGTTTGGAACGTTTATGGATCTGGATTTTTCTTCGGACAATCCAAAGATGATGACATACCATAGTTCAAAAGGGCTTCAATTTGAACACGTTTTTATTCCCGAATGTACTGTTGAGGATGATGATAACCGGAATCCATTGTATGTGGCAGTAACGAGAACCTATCGTGCTTTGTATATCATGCACTCAGGCAATCTTTCCAGTCTTTTTGATGATATTCCTACTTCACTTTATGATACGAGTCTTGCAAGTGGTTCAAAATTAACATTATAAGGCTTATTAACTCCTAAAAAACAAGGATAATTATGAGATTATATATACCAACCTGTACTCTGAATTTCAATAATATATTGTCTTCTGAGTCAATTTCGCCCTTAGGATTTTACGCAAGACGTGGTTTTGGTAACAAACGCTTCTATCCTGTTTTCGCGAACGACAAGGAGCAAGTAATTTTATTGTATAGCAAATATCCAAGGTTCAAAGTTGAAGAAAATGACCTTGAAAACTATCCTATGGTTATCGAGATAGAATCTGAAGATTATAAAGAAGGATTCTTTGAAAAGGCTAAGGAACATGATGGAGTAGATACCTATCTCTGCTATCATACCATTAACCTCAACCCTTTCCATTGTCGTATTTATTTCAATAGTTATCAAGAGCGTCAGGGAGTCCTGGTAAAGGCAGAACAAAGTCTTGAGAATAAGTTCTATAAACTTTACGATGCCAATATCAATGTTAAACCAGAGGAGAAAAAAACATTTTTGGGTGTTGCCAAAGACCTATTCACTCAATCTGAAAAAGATGATTTCTTATGGAACTCTTCATATGCAAATTGCAAGATAAAGGATGAATCTATAGATGTTGGTAGAGACGTTCTGCTAGACAAAATTAAAGGTTTCATTTATTGCTACCTAATAGGTGCTAATAGTTCGGTCAGCAACGAGATTGGCAGATTGAAAGCTTTATCGCGAAAACTTCGTAACACACTTTCTGCTGTTGTAAATTCTCCTGATAAAAGACCTACTCAAGCACAAGACGATGCTATCTTGAATGGAATCAGAGAATTTAACGAAATCTATTCCTCAATGGATGAAGATACTATTTGGAACAAAAATTTGTTAGAGTTAAAATTGTCAGACAATCCTCAAGGCCTTTCTGCAAAAGATGCCAAGAATCTTTTGCAACATTGGGGTGTTTATGACACATTCTGTAACAAACTTCATCTTCGTAGAGTTTATGATGCAAACGATTTGTGGAGTTGTTTAGAGTATGCTTCCCCAGAGGCGTTTACTCGTGTCACAGACAGTATGAATAGAGCTGTTCGTAAATTGGAAGCAAAAGAAAATGCTCAACGTGAGAAGTATGCTATTGAGTCATTGCTGAATGTTGATGATGATCTTTCTTTGCATATTTTGGACACATCTTACCAAAGTTCTTTCTACAGGGAACTTATTTGCTCCCAATTTAAGGCAGAGTACAAATCTGTAATGGAAAAGAATGGTGTAGAGGAGCCTTTGGCACAAGCATATAATGGAGGTATGATTCTAAAGAATATGCTTGGAGATAAATGGGACTCAAATCCTGCATCTGCTTATGTTGGAGCATTACTTAATCATTTTCAGGAGAACACCGCCTTTGATCTATTTGCTATTGATAATGATGTACTTTCATCATTTGCTGCATTCTGTCAAAAGGGTGATAACATTGACCGTTTGGTAGAGTACCTTGTACAAACGGGATTCTGTAATTATAAATTAGCTTATGGCATTTATGGTGCCACAAGAGGTTTTGCGTCTCTGCCTAAGACCTTTACATCCATACTGATTAATGGCAATAAGGATTATTATCAGTCATTTGCAAGTAATGTTTGGCGAATGCTTAATGGAGTAGAAATAAAAGATGCTGTCTTGCCAAAAACGAGCACGAATGCTTCGGTTATTGTGGAAAGTCAGTTGGGATCAAAGATCATTGAGAATATAAATAATGTAGAGTCAAAAGTTGTTGGGGTGGTAAATAAGGATGTTGAATTTGAAAATGCCGTACAAAGTCCTAAAACTTTCATGTATATATTAGAAAACATTCCTAATTTTACACGCACAAAAGCATATAAGAATCTTCTTCAAGCAAATTTTGCGGGAGATATTGGAGATTATACTCCAGAAGAATTCAAAGAAAAAATATATCAAACAATCGGGCAGAAGGATCTGAAGGCTCAGAAAGACAAAATTGATATTGCAATTAAATTAGAAGCAAAGCGACAGGATCCCGAGGCTTTCTTATGTATACTTGATAACTACTTTCCAGATCAGTCATCTAATGCATACAAGAAAATTGCCGCCCTTATAAAGACTAATGGCATTTCAACTTCTAAGCTATCTACGCAAACTCCCGTAACAGAGAATAGATTTACTATTTCTGGCGCTTCAGAAGGACAACGTAAGCTCCGTCCTGTCAATGCGACTTCAGCTAATTTTGTTGATGATATCAATGCCAGTAATTTCATATTGTCTAGATCTTATCTTCCAAAAGAAGTTCGTGATGTCTTAGCAAAAAAAATAATCTCTTTCCAGAAGGATTATGCTCCCAATGGTTATTATTATGGTCGGGAAGATAGTCCTCGAACAAATAATAATACGATAAAGCATTTTATCAATAAATGTACATTTACAAAAGGAAATAATCCTTCATGGATACCTTCAACAATGGAGAATAAGGCTTTGTTAGAAAGACTTAAACAAGAATTATACGATAGATATGCCAACAGATAAGATACTTATCACGAACGATGCTGGCGAGCAAGTTGAAGCTACTGCCCCTGTTATCATTTCAGCAAGTCGTTCTACAGATATACCAGCTTTTTATGCCAAATGGTTCTTCAATCGCTTGGCTAAAGGTTATTGCGCTTGGTACAATCCTTTTAACCAGCAAAAAATGTATATCTCTTTCAAGAATTGCAAAGTGATAGTATTTTGGACAAAGAATCCAAAACCTATTCTACCTTATTTGCATATCCTTGATGAAATGAGAATACACTATTATTTCCAAGTTACATTGAATGATTATGTTAATGAAAGATTTGAACCTAATGTGGCATCTGTTGAAGAAAGAGTCGAAACATTTAGGCAATTATCTCAAATGATAGGTAAAGAGAGAGTGATATGGAGATTTGATCCACTTATAATCACATTATCTATAAGTCCAAGAGAATTGCTTAAAAGAATATGGAATGTTGGCAATAAACTGAAAGGATATACTGATAAGCTGGTTTTCAGTTTTATAGATGTAAAAGCATATCGAAAAGTTCAAAATAATCTCGTAAAAGAAACCACATTCTTTACGAAAGAGGATGTTGAAAATGCAGAAGCAAACCATGCTCAGCGAATAGAAATTGTTGAAGGTCTTCAGAAAATCCGATTCATTTGGGAAGAACAAGGATGGAATGTTGAAATGGCAACTTGTGCTGAAGATATAGATTTAGAGTCCTATGGCATAGAACATAATCGTTGTATTGATGGAGAACTCATGAAAGGCATATTCTCTGATGACAAGGAATTAGTTTATTATCTTCATACATTGAAATGGCCGGAAAGAGATATGTTTGGAGAACTTCCGCCAATCCCGCAGAAGACGAAAAATGTAAAAGATTCCGGTCAGCGCAAGGTTTGCGGATGTATGGTGAGTAAAGATATTGGAATGTATAATACTTGTCGCCATTTCTGTGTCTACTGCTATGCCAATACAAGTAAAGAATGCGTCATCCGAAATGCTGAGAAACATAATGATGAAAGTGAAAGTATAATTGGATAATTATGCAAGAGTCAGAAATACAACAATATCTCCTTCGCAACTATCCACAGGAAAATGCACACTGCGAGTGGAAGGAGTTTAAGAATTTGAAGAACTCATTCTGCGGGGACGAAAAAGATGATGTCATCTCGTATGTGTCTGCCATTGCCAATATGGAAGGTGGACACTTGGTGATTGGTGTGCACGACAAAACATTGGATATTGTCGGAACGGACACATACAATTATGATAGGCAGAAGGCGATACTGCGACTGACAGAAAGATGCGTAAATCTTTCAACAGAAGGTCTAGATATAGATGAGTTTGTCACAGATGATACCAACCGTAAAGTATGGGTTATCCATATTCCTAAACATCTACCTAAGCGACCTGTGTTTGCCCATAATAAGGCGTGGCAGCGAATTGAGGATTCTCTCGTAGAGATGACTGCTGAACGTATGAGCGCAATTCTTGATGAACCTATTTTCAGCGAGACGGATTGGTCGGCACAAATTGTAGCCGATGCAATGATTGAGGATCTTGATGAAGTCGCTATAGCCAAAGCTCGTATGATGTTCAAGAAAGTACACAGTCGAATACCTGAAGCCGAAGTAAATGCATGGACAGTGGAAACATTCTTGAGCAAGTGCGGCATAATGAAGAACGGAGGAATCACTCGTGCGGCAATCATTCTTCTAGGTAAATACGAATCTGCGTTCAAGTTACGTCCGGCGGTTGCACAAGTGACTTGGACAAGACGGGATGAAAAGCAGGAGGTTGTGGATTACGAACACTTCACCGTGCCATTTATATTAACCGTAGATGAGATTTTGTCAAAAATTGAAAATCTGACAATGCGTGAAATGCCGGGAGGCACGCTCTTCCCTGACACTATGAAGCAATACGATGACTATACCATCCGCGAAGCTCTTCATAACTGCATTGCGCATCAAGACTATACGATGCAACAGAGAATCAATTTCGTGGAAAATCCAACTTACCTTTATTACTCCAATGCAGGGAGTTTCATTCCTGGCACGTTGGAGAATGCTTTAACGAATGAAGAACCTCAAGCATATTTCCGCAATGAATGTCTTTGCAGGGCAATGGTTGATTTCAATATGATAGATACAGTAAGTAGAGGTATAAAGAAGATGTTCAATGAGCAGTGGCGTCGTCACTTCCCAATGCCTGATTATGAAATTGACGCCAAAAACAGAAAAGTATCGGTACGCATTTATGGCAATGAGATAAATGAACAGTATACCAACTTGCTCAAAACAAACAAATCATTGACCTTGTGGGATTGCATATCATTAGATGCCATCCAAAAGGGCAGAACCATTCACGAGGACATTGCACAGGATTTATTGAACAGAGGACTTATTGAAGGCGAAGCCCCTAATTATACAATCTCTTTAGGGATTGCAAAAGCTACTCGACAACTGCAAGGTTACACTAAGCAAAAAGGACTTGATAAGGAAAAAATCAAACAGATGATTTTGCAGTATCTTAAGAATGCCGGTACAGATGGAGCCAAGCGTGATAGCATTTATGAGTACGTCAAAGACGTAATGCCGCAAGTCAAGACACATGAACAGCAATTGAGACTATTAGGGGATATACTTAGTGCGTTAAGTACCGATAAACTTATTTATCCGAAAGGACGAACATGGTTTTTGAAAGAATAGTTATAACGGAAGATTATGACGGTTTATCCCAATTATAGCGGAAATTATAACGGATTCCGTCATATTATAGCGGATAATGAAATCCGATTAAGTCATGTCAAATTCGTAAAATGAAGAAGTATGTTATTAGGAGAAAGAATAAAAGAGTTAAGAGAACAGCATGGAGTGCTGCAAAGACAATTGGCTGCTCTGCTTGAGATAGATACTCCGATGTTCAGCAAAATAGAGCGCGGAGACAGACGAGCTAAACGAACACAAGTGATACAATTGGCAGAATATTTCAAGGTAGATAAGAATGAACTTCTCACTCTGTGGTTAGCAGACAAAGTATTAGATGCGGTAGAGGATGAAGACGAATTAAAACACAATGCGATAGAGGTTGCACAGAAAAAAATAGGCTAACATTTACAATTATCGGGAACTATATGGTATCATAACTATATAGTTCCCGATAAATATATTTGGTTTTCAACACAATAACAAATAATCATCGGCTCAAGCGTGGAACTGCAATGCCACGTCTTTATTTGGAGGTCGTAGGAAACCTTGCATACAGATGTAGTGATAGCAGCCCACGCTATATGCGTGAGAACCACTATGCCATCTGAGTATGCAATTTGAAAATTTCCTACGTTTCCAAATACTTGATGAGCATAACGCTTCTTTTCATATGTCTGGAACGAGTTTCCCCATCCCACTACAAAAATAATTAAAAACTACGATAATACGCTACACCTTTACAAGTTTTATTTCAGCGATCTACATTTTCAACCCTCTTACATTCCGTTCCGGCTGAACATAGTGTTGTAATCGCTCTGCCTGTTCTCTGAACCACCTGACAATAGGTATCCCGTCGATTTTAAGGCCGAATTTGCGGCTGTTTGTTTCGTCCGAAGCGATTCTTGCAATCACATTCTCGGCGTTGAATCGCTTTCGGTACGTTTCCGAATAGAGGGTACCGTTGTATCGTAACGGTTTACCACCGATTAGCGCTTCGGTCTGCTCGTCATTGAATCCCACTTTTCGGCAAAGTTCGTCCATGCGCAGCATTTCGCGGAAACGAGGGAACCATGCCAGTGCCTTGCGAACGACCGATTGAAGAAAAGACAAATCTTTTTCGTATTGTTTCTTCATGTTCGCGATTTCCGTCACGTGCCGTGCCTGCATAGTCGTCAGTTCCCGACTATGTTCGCTTTGCATGGTCTGAATCTTCGTTTGCAGGATCTCGATACTCTTGTCCCGAGTAGACAACTCGTGTTGCAGTCGTCCGATTTCCTGCTCCTGCCGTTTGACCTTCGACGTTCCGATCATGGAACCGATACCGTCGAGAATGGTCGTGCCGACCTCGACGGCGGAGTTCTTCAGTTTCTCGGTCTTCAGTTCACTCTTTACCGCTTTCAATTCCGCTTCGGTTCGTTCCTTGGCAGCACGTGCTTTCTCAGCCTCCTGCTTCTGCTTGGCGATGATGTAGTCCGTTCGCTCCAGATGCTCGCGCCCTGTCTGCTCTTTCGCCGTGCCGCGCTCCATATCGAGCGCTTCGGCAAGTATGGTCTGCATTTCGCTCATGTCTTGCGGCGTGAGCTTGCAGGACTTCCCTGTATCGTGGTTCATCCAGTCCCATACGATATGAGCATGGTAGTTCGGCTTCCATGTGGTTTTGTCATTGGGTATTCCGTAGTGCCCCTCGTCGCGGTGGATGAAGATTTGCAGCGGGGTAATGCCCCAACGCTCGCGGCATAACTCTCCGTATCGTCGCAGCTGTTCCATCGTCGTGTCTGCCTTGCAGACCACGACACCTTCCTTGATAGGTGTACTGCCGCGCACAACGACGTTCTTCCGGTCTTCTTGTTCAGGCGTGTGCGGTCTTTGGTCTGCATTGCCCGCCCCGTCTTCGTCTTAACCATCTCGCCAAGGTATTTGTAATACTCCCTAAGCGACACGCCCTCGATACGTGGCGACACCCACACTTCGTTGTCCTTCATAAGGTCGGTGCGCAGGTAGATATTTTCTTTGTTGATATAGGAGAGGTATTGGGGTGTTCGCCTGTTATGCGCCTCGCTCTGCCCGATGTTGCACGGGCGTATGTTGTCCGATGTCTTTGCCATAATTCTTGATTGCTACAAAAGGGTTTGGGGTCTTGGGGCGATGCCCCGAGCGGAGTT
>OHLA01000827.1_pt1 | contig 11030 bp, 3 predicted proteins | sample 1568961 | NCBI WGS metagenome assembly OHLA01 (sample SAMEA3879530, study PRJEB24766) | human gut metagenome | biome: human-associated habitat; feature: feces | place: USA | collected 1985/1987
CTTGTATGAACACATGCTCCGTGGTATTGTAGTTTAACTTATATTTCCGGCGTCGGAAGGCAAGTTGGGTGGCAAGTGCAAACAAAGGCAGTGTGGCAATGATGCGGAATGCCTTGTTTCCGTGTCCCCAGCTCTTCATCAGATTCCATACTTTCATTAGGAAAGGAGAGTTCTGTAAGACTTTTTCCAGTCTGTCTCCCACTTCCGAGGTGTCGTTTACAAATTCATCGATGAGGTCGCCATCATCGCTGTTCTGTTCGGACACCTGTGTGGCAGAAGTGGAGTCGTTCTTCTCTTCCAGTTTGTTCAAGCTTTTCTCCAGGCTTTTTATAGTGATGGCGAGGGCTCGCTTTTCCTCTTTGCTATAGGTTTTCTCCATCTTTTTGGTAAGCTTCTCTTTAGCGGCAATGATTTCTTCTTTGTCTGTCTGCTCTGTCTTTTCCGTCTTTTCTTTTTTGCTTAGGGCTTCCGGGTCTACCAGTTGCACAGCCATGATATAAAGGGCTGCAAGAATGAAGAGTGTCTGGAACGGGCGAAAATACTCTACACGCTTACCACCGATGAAGTCTCTAATCATGTACCCCGGACGGTAGAGGAGTTCCAGAAGGGTACGTCCAAAGCCATTATCTATATTGAAGAAGCCTCCGGCAATGTTTTTAAGCGCGTTACTCAACCGATAGCGTGGAGTGTTACGGCTTTGTCCGCAACGGTTACAGTAGTTGCCGGTATAGGTGGTGCCACAATTCAGACAGGTGCAGGTTTCGTTGCCAGCGGGAGGAGTTTTTCTCCCTTGTATCAGCTTGATGTGAAATGCGCGTAAGCGTACTGCGCAGGGGTGCCACCATGAGTCGATGAAAGTTCTTGCTTTGTTGGGTAGTATCCTTCTTTTTTGGAGGATACCCCACAATGTCAGTATGAAAACAACCGGGAAGAAGTTGCTGTCGTCGGTCATGTCCAGCTCTTCAATAGCCAGCCAGAAGAGTGTCACTAGAAGGAGGATTTGCCAGACGCTTATCCTTTTCTGTTTCCGGGGAGAAGTGGCATGCGCATTTTCCGGCCGGATGGGATTTTCAATCTTGAATATGGAAGGATGCTCCTCCTGAACTGCCAGCAGTTCTTCCAAGGTGTTCATTATTTTCCGGTGTGGGTACTTCTCCAATTCTTTGGCAGTGGTTACTCCGTGGGTGACTCCAGCAAAGTCTACTCCGGCCGCTTGGGCTGTTTCCGCATCTACCGTGCTGTCGCCTATATAGAGGGTCTCGGCTTTGCTGACATGTAGCCGCTTAATGGCAAGGAGTAGCCCTTCGGGAGATGGCTTGGCGGCTTTCACGTCTTCACCACCCACGATGATGTCCATAAAATCTTCAGGAAAATGCTGGTTGAGGAGTTCCTTGATGCGGAATCGGTATTTGGTCGAGATGATTCCGATGCGGGCGCCGGAGTCCTTCAGTGCAGTCAGTACGGACTTGGTTTCCAGGAAAAGCACCGTGTTGACAGTCATATGCGTATCGGCCTCTTTTCGGTATTCTGCCTTGAATCCTGCCAGTTGTCCGGCATCTGTCACGCCGGTGAGGATGGAAAAAGAGTCTTCCAGAGTTTTGCCGATAGTACGTTTGATGTCGTCATCCGTCACCTCTGTATATCCGTGACGGGTCAGTACGTTGTGGAAACAAGTGACGATTCCGCGGGAAGAATCAGCAAGCGTATAATCAAAGTCGAAAAGATAGGTCGTGTAATTCATTGTGACTTTTTGTGACAAAGATAGTGTAAAGTATATTTTTACAAAATAAAAAAGAGGATTAATCGGAATTTTGTATTACTTTTGTTTGCATGAATTCTGTAGAAAAGTGACAAGATGTGTAAGTGTTTTATCCGGTTAGGTTGTTATACTATACACGTTAACCCTATAATGTTATGAATTTGATAAAATCTTGTTGTTTGTTTGTGGTCTTTTCATCCTTTCTGGCATGCACCTCGCAGGTGTCGGATGTGAAGAGTGTGTCTTATACAGAGTTTGTGAATCCCTTTATCGGTACAGATTTTACTGGAAACACCTATCCGGGTGCCCAGGCGCCGTTTGGCATGGTGCAGCTCAGTCCTGACAACGGACTGCCGGGCTGGGACCGTATTTCCGGATATTTTTATCCGGACAGTACCATTGCAGGCTTCAGCCATACCCATCTCTCCGGAACCGGCGCTGGTGACTTGTATGACATCTCTTTTATGCCGGTGACATTGCCTTATAAGGAGGCGGAAGCTCCGCTCGGCATTCACTCTTTGTTCTCTCATTCGGAAGAGTCGGCAAGCGCTGGATATTATCAGGTGCGTCTGAAAGATTATAATATAAATGTAGAGTTGACGGCCACCGAGCGTTGTGGCATTCAGCGGTATACTTTCCCAAAAGCCGATGCTGCCGTTTTCCTGAATTTGCGGAAAGCCATGAATTGGGATTTTACCAATGATTCTCACATAGAAGCCGTCGATTCGGTAACGGTGCAAGGTTACCGTTACTCTGACGGTTGGGCACGCGACCAGCGCCTCTACTTCCGTACACGTTTCTCCAAACCGTTTGCTGCGATGCAGCTCGATACAGCTGCCATAGAGAAAGAAGGCAAGCGGATAGGGACATCTGTCATTGCACGATTCGACTTTCAGACTAAGGAAGGAGAACAGATTCTTGTCAGTACTGCCATCTCCGGTGTAAGTATGGAAGGGGCGGCACGTAATCTGGCAGCAGAAGTACCTGATGATGATTTCGACAAATACCTGGCTGCTGTGCAGGATGATTGGAACGAACAATTGTCCCGGATAGAAATAAAATGCGATGACCGCGATGAGAAAGTCAAGTTCTATACAGCTTTATATCATTCGATGATTGCTCCTACCATTTACAGTGATGTGGACGGCGCCTATTACGGTCCCGACAAGCAAGTGCACCGGGTAGAGGGCTGGACAAATTACAGTACTTTCTCCTTGTGGGACACTTACCGTGCGGCTCATCCTCTCTATACTTTTATTGAGCCGGAACGGGTGAATGATATGGTGAAGTCCTTCCTCGCCTTCTTCGAACAGAACGGCCGCCTTCCCGTATGGAATTTTCAGGGGGGCGAGACAGATATGATGATAGGTTACCACTCTGTGCCGGTTATTGTAGATGCCTATCTGAAAGGTATTGGGGACTTCGATGCGAAAAAGGCCTTGGAGGCTTGTGTAGCTACTGCCAATATCGATTCCTATCGTGGCATTGGGTTATATAAGAAATATGGCTATGTTCCTTATAATGTGACGGATCAGTATAATTCGGAAAACTGGTCACTTTCTAAAACACTGGAATATGCATATGATGACTATTGTATAGCCCGTATGGCAGAGAAGCTGGGCGATAAGGAGGTTGCGGACGAGTTTTATAAGCGTTCCCGTAATTACCGGAATGTCTACAATCCGGTAAGTTCTTTCATGCAGCCCCGTGATGACAAGGGAGAGTTTATCCGGAACTTCTCGCCGGACGACTATACTCCGCACATCTGCGAGAGCAACGGCTGGCAATACTTCTGGTCTGTGCAGCAGGATATTGACGGTTTGATAGTTTTGACCGGAGGTAAGGAACGGTTTGCCCAGAAGCTGGACAGTATGTTTACTTACAATCCTTCTGCAGATGATGAGTTGCCTATTTTCAGCACCGGGATGATTGGCCAGTATGCGCATGGAAATGAGCCTAGCCATCACGTCATCTATCTGTTCAATGCTGTGGATCAACCTTGGAAAACCCAGAAATATGCAGCCCGGGTGATGCGTGAACTCTACCAGAACACTCCTGCCGGTTTGTGCGGCAACGAGGATTGCGGACAGATGTCCGCCTGGTATGTGTTCAGTGCGATGGGCTTTTATCCGGTAGACCCGGTTGGTGGAAAATATGAAATCGGTACCCCCCTATATCCGGAAATGAAGATGCACCTGCCCGGTGGAAAGACCTTTACGGTACTGGCGCCGGCGGTGAGCAAGGAAAATTGCTACATTCAATCTGTCAAACTCAACGGTAAGAACTATGACAAAAGTTATATTACGCATGAACAGATAATGGATGGAAGTGTTTTCGAATTTGAAATGGGGGATAAGCCAGGTCAGGCATGGTACAGTCCCCGATAACCGGCTAACATATGAATGAACATTTCGACTTGACATATAAATCCCTTTTCCGCAGGTATTATACCAACCTGCTGTTCTATGCCACACGCATTGTGGGGGAAGAAGATGCGGAAGATGTGGTACAGGATGTTTTCGTGGAGCTGTGGAAGCGGAAAGATACCATGAAGGTGGGAGAGCAGATTCAGGCTTTTCTGTATAGGGCGGTGTATACCCGTGCCTTGAACGTTCTGAAGCATCGGGACATTGTGAGTGGCTATGAGGCTGTCATGCTCGAAATCCATAAAAAGAGGGTTGAGTTCTATCAACCTGACAGCAATGATGTGGTGAAACGGATAGAGGATGCCGAACTCAGGAGGAAGCTGTCCGATGCCATCAATGAATTGCCGGACAAGTGCCGGATGGTATTCAAACTCAGCTATCTGCATGATATGAAAAATAAGGAGATAGCTGATACGATGGGAGTGTCATTGCGTACGGTGGAGGCTCACATGTACAAAGCTTTGAAGTTACTGCGCGATAAACTGGGGTATCTGAACCTGATGTTGGCTCTGTTTTTCATCGGGAAAGTAAGTGTTTTTGCGAGCAGCGTTGTTTTATTATCATAATGAAGGAAAGAATGAATAAGTTGAATGAGGAGATATTGGCCAAGTTCCTTATGGGTGAATGTACGGAAGATGAACTTCGTGAGGTGAACGCCTGGCTGGAAGGGTCGGGTGAGAATGCACGCGAATTGTTCAGGCTGGAGGAGATTTACCACTTGGGGAGACTGGGGGATACTTCGAATACACAAGACATAGAAAAGGCCGAAAAGCGATTGTTTAAAAGGCTGGAACAAGAGAAGACGAAACAATACAAGGTACGGAGGATGGTTGGGTGGATGCGGTATGCGGCCGTATTTGTGGGCTTCTTCCTTTTGGGAACTTTCGGCTATCTTTTTTATCAGACTTATAGCCAGCCGGAAACATTACTGGCTGTCACCACTCATGATAAGATTAAGGAACTGAAACTGCCGGATGGAACCAAAGTCTGGCTGAATAAAAACACTACCCTGAAATATCCACATGAGTTTGCAGGGAAGGGAAGAAAGGTTTATCTGGAAGGAGAAGGATATTTTGAGGTGATGAGGAATCTGGAAAAACCGTTTGTCGTACAGAGTGAGGCCATGCAGGTCAGAGTATTGGGAACTGTTTTCAACCTCAAGTCTGACAAGGCTAAGATGTCTGCAGTAGCTACCCTTTTGAAAGGCGAAGTAGAGGTGAAAGGTAATCATGGCGAGGGTATGATTATCCTTGCCCCCGGACAGAAAGCCGAGCTGAACGGAATGACTAGGCGTCTGGTGGTGAAGCAGGTGGATACGGGAATCGAAAACTGGCACAATAATGAGTTTGTCTTTGAGAAGGCTGACCTATACACCATTGCGCGTACATTGGAGAATTCGTATGGGGTGAGGGTAATTCTGGCACCGAACATAGATGTAAGCAAGACTTACTCGGGTACACTGAAGAAAAAAGAGAGTGTAGGGGCTGTGCTGAATCTGATAAAGAATGCCATTCCATTGGAGTATAAAATTGTGGGGAACAGTGTTTTCCTCTCCTCAACGAAGTAGGAAGGCTGCACAAATTCGAGATATGACGAGAAGAATTTATTTAATACTAACAACTTTCTAATATTATGCGAAAATTAATCCTATTGTTTTTTTTTGTGAGCAGTGCTTTATGGCTGCATGCCAAAGACTTTACCCGGTATGTCAGTCCTCTTGTCGGCACGCAGTCTACTTTCGAGCTTTCCACCGGTAATACCTATCCTGCGATCGCACGTCCCTGGGGTATGAACTTCTGGACTCCTCAGACAGGTAAGATGGGTGACGGCTGGCAATACGTCTATACCGCGAACAAGATCCGTGGTTTCAAGCAGACACACCAGCCCAGTCCCTGGATTAACGACTACGGGCAGTTCTCCATTATGCCGGTGGTTGGCAAACCCGAGTTTGATGAAGAGAAGCGTGCAAGCTGGTTCTCCCACAAGGGCGAAGTAGCACTTCCTCATTATTATAAGGTATATCTTGCCGAACACGATGTGGTTACCGAGTTCACCCCTACCGACCGTGCCGTATTGTTCCGTTTCACTTTCCCTGAAAATGATCATTCATACATTGTTGTCGATGCCTTTGACAAGGGCTCTTATGTGAAGATACTTCCGGAACAGAATCGTATTATCGGTTATACTACCCGTAACAGCGGCGGTGTTCCCGAGAACTTCAAGAACTATTTCGTGATAGAGTTCGACAAGCCTTTTACTTATAAGGCGTCTGTAGCCGATGGCGTCTTGACCGAGAATAAGGTTGAGCAGGAAGCCGGACATGCCGGTGCTGTTATCGGTTTCAAAACCCGTAAGGGTGAAGTGGTACATGCCCGTGTAGCCTCTTCTTTCATCGGTTTTGAGCAGGCTGACCGTAACTTGAAGGAGCTTGGCAATGACAATTTGGAAACACTGGTTCAGAAAGGTCAGGATGCCTGGAACAAGGTGCTGGGCCGTATTGATGTGGAAGGCGGAACCCTTGACCAGTACCGTACTTTCTACTCATGTTTGTATCGTTTCTTGTTGTTCCCGCGTGCATTCTATGAACTGGATGAGGCGGGAAATCCGATTCATTACAGTCCCTACAATGGGCAAGTGTTGCCCGGCTATATGTATACGGATACCGGTTTCTGGGACACTTTCCGCTGTCTTTTCCCATTCCTCAACCTGATGTATCCGTCGGTGAACAGGCAGATTCAGGAAGGTCTTGTCAACACCTATAAGGAAAGCGGTTTCTTCCCCGAATGGGCAAGTCCGGGTCACCGTGGCTGTATGATTGGCAACAACTCTGCTTCCGTACTGGCAGATGCCTATCTGAAAGGTGTGAAGGTGGAGGATGTGCAGACGTTGTACGAAGGTCTCATCAACGGTACAAAGAATGTCCATCCCGAGGTCTCTTCTACGGGTCGCCTCGGCTATGAGTATTACAACAAGCTTGGTTATGTTCCCTACGATGTGAAAATCAACGAGAACACTGCCCGTACTTTGGAGTATGCTTATAATGACTGGTGCATCTACCGCATGGCAAAAGAACTGAACCGTCCGAAGAAGGAGCAGAAACTCTTTGCGGAACGTGCCATGAACTATAGGAATGTATTTGATAAGGAAAGCAAGCTGATGCGTGGTCGTAATCAAGACGGCCAGTTCCAGTCTCCTTTCTCTCCTTTGAAGTGGGGTGACGCCTTTACTGAAGGTAACAGCTGGCACTATTCCTGGTCTGTATTCCACGACCCTCAAGGTCTGATAGACCTGATGGGTGGAAAAGAGTCTTTCGTAGAGATGCTTGACTCTGTATTTATTGTCCCGCCCTTGTTCGATGACAGCTACTACGGCCAGGTAATCCATGAAATCCGTGAGATGACAGTGATGAATATGGGTAACTATGCCCATGGCAACCAGCCCATCCAGCACATGATTTACCTTTATAACTACGCCGGGGAACCTTGGAAGGCCCAATATTGGCTTCGTCAGGTAATGAACCGCATGTATACTGCCGGTCCCGACGGTTATTGCGGTGACGAGGACAACGGTCAGACTTCCGCGTGGTATGTCTTCTCTGCACTTGGTTTCTATCCGGTTTGCCCTGGTACGGACGAGTATGTATTGGGCGCCCCTCTGTTCCGTAAGGCTACCCTCCATTTCGAGAACGGTAAGTCCCTGACAATTGACGCTCCGGATAACTCACCGGAGAACATGTATATCGAGTCTCTCAAGGTGAACGGCGTGGATTATTCCAGGAATTATCTGACGCATGGCGATTTGCTGAATGGCGGTACCTTGAGGTTTGATATGGGCAGCCAGCCTAATATGAAGAGAGGTACGCAGCCGGAAGATTATCCTTATTCTTTCTCGAATGAACTGAAGAAGTAAAGAATAGTAATAATATAGTAAGAAAAGGGTTGCCTCGAAAATAAGTTGATATATCATTTTGTTATTTACTATCTGTATTATAGGTGTTTTTCTTGAATCAGGTGGAAATAATTATTTGCTTCGTTAGTAATATTGAGCAAAATGATATATCAACTTGTTTTCGGGGTAACTCTTTTTTTTAGGATTAATGATAAAAAAGATACTTTTTCAGTAAGTGTATTTTCATTGTCTGTTGTTTTATATAGGAATGCGAGAGAATGAATCTCTCGAAGTAATTTATTGTATAACCTATAAATTGTGTTTATGAAAGACAATTATGCTTTTCGGAGTTCGACGTTCATGCGGGCTTTATTAGTTTTGTTGTTCATGGCAGTTTCTATCCAGTGGGGCTTTGCCCAGTTAAACCTGAATGTGTCTCGCGGCACATTGGGGACAGTCATTGAACAAATCAAGTCTCAATCCAAGTATCAATTTTTTTATGACGACAAACTGGCTGCGTTGCCGGTAGAAAACGTCAAAGTGAACAATGCGTCTATAGAAGATGCTTTGAATGTTATTCTCAAAGGGAAAGACATTTCCTATAAAGTGGAGGATAACATCGTTTATCTTTCTGAAAAGTCTGCTGCTCCTCAAGAGGGCAACCAACAAGGGAAAGAACGGACGATTACCGGAGTCGTGTCAGATGACATGGGACCTCTGATTGGTGTGAATGTATTGATAAAAGGTACCAGCAACGGGTGTATTACCGACCTCGACGGTAACTTTACGCTGACCACTACGGAGGCGAATCCGGTGATTGTATTCTCTTATATCGGTTATACTACGCAGGAAATCCCCGTGAAAGGTAATGCGCCGATTAATGTAATGATGGCCGGAGATACCCAACAGCTTGAAGAAGTTGTGGTTACTGCACTCGGTATCAAGCGTTCGGAAAAGGCATTGTCCTACAATGTACAGCAGGTGAATACAGATGCCATTACTTCCAATAAAGATGCCAACTTTGTGAACTCATTGAGTGGTAAGGTAGCGGGTGTGAACATCAATGCTTCTTCATCCGGTGTAGGTGGTGTATCAAAGGTAGTGATGCGTGGTACGAAATCTATCATGCAGTCTTCCAATGCACTTTATGTAATTGACGGTGTGCCTATTTTCTCTGGCCGTGGTACTGCCGGAGGTAAGGAGTTCGACTCCCAGGGATCTTCAGAACCGATTGCCGATATCAACCCGGAAGACATCGAGTCAATGTCAGTCCTGACTGGTGCCGCCGCTGCTGCCTTGTATGGTTCGGAAGCTGCCAACGGTGCCATTGTCATTACTACAAAGAAAGGTAAAGAAGGTAAGGTGAGCCTTACTGTCAGCAGTAATACTGAATTCACCAATCCGTTTGTGATGCCGAGCTTCCAAAACCGTTACGGTACGGGAACCGGTGGTGTGATGAGCACTTCAGGAGCCATGAGCTGGGGAGCGCCTTTGTCTGCAGCCAATAACTACAATTACAGCCCGAGAGATGATTATTTCCAGACGGGTATTGTAGGAACAGAGAGCATTTCTTTGTCAACCGGTACAGAGAAAAACCAGACGTATGCATCGGCTGCTGCTGTAAACTCCAAGGGTATTGTTCCCAACAACAAATACAACCGTTACAACTTTACGGTACGTAACACCACTACTTTCCTGGACGACAAGATGACTCTGGATTTCGGTGCAAGCTATATTCTGCAGAATGACCAGAACATGACGAACCAGGGTACTTACAACAACCCGTTGGTGGGTGCTTATTTGTTCCCGCGCAGCAACGACTGGTCTGATATCAGCATGTATGAGCGCTATGACGCTGCCCGTAAAATTTATACGCAATACTGGCCGGTAGGTGACGAAGGTATGGTAATGCAGAATCCTTATTGGATAGCCTATCGTAATCTACGTGAAAACAGTAAAAAACGTTATATGCTCTCTGCAGGATTAACTTACGACGTACTCGACTGGCTAAGTTTATCAGGACGCATCCGCATAGATAATTCAAACAACACGTATGAGCAAAAATACTATGCAAGTACCATCACTACACTTACCGAAGGTAGCGAACAAGGATACTACGGCATAGAAAAGAGTGGAAACAGCCAGACGTACGCTGACTTTCTTGTAAATATTAACAAGAGAGTGGGCGACTTCACTATCGTAGCCAATATTGGTACATCATTAAGCGACAACAGCTATGATATGCTAGGCTACAACGGTCCGATACAGGAAAAAGGAATACCTAATGTATTCAACGTATTCGACCTTGATAACACAAAGAAACGCGCCACACAAGAAGGATGGGAAGAAATGACCCAATCCATATTTGCAAGTGCGGAAGTGGGATGGAAGAGTATGCTCTATCTTACTTTAACAGGACGTAACGACTGGGCTTCACAATTACTGGGTTCGTCACAAACCTCTTTCTTCTATCCCTCCGTCGGACTTTCCGGCGTGATCAGCGAAATGGTCAAGCTCCCCGAATGGATTGATTATTTGAAAGTACGCGGATCATTCAGTTCCGTAGGTATGCCCTACCCTCGATTCCTGACTATCCCAACTTATAAATATGATACCACGATATTAGGATGGCTACCCAAAACACATTATCCTATCGGTAAGCTTTATCCGGAACGTACGGATTCATGGGAAGCCGGCTTAGACGCCACTTTCTTCAAAGACCTTCGCCTAAGTGCTTCATTCTACTATGCCAATACTTATAACCAAACCTTCGACCCCAAAATATCCGCTTCCTTCGGATACTCCAAATTCTACGTTCAAACAGGTTACGTTCACAATATGGGTATGGAAGGAATGTTGAGCTACGGACACCGCTGGAATGAATTTGGCTGGAATAGCAATTTTACTTTCTCATGGAATAAAAACAAGATTATTGAATTAGTAAAAGACTTCCATCA
>OHLA01000828.1_pt1 | contig 11018 bp, 8 predicted proteins | sample 1568961 | NCBI WGS metagenome assembly OHLA01 (sample SAMEA3879530, study PRJEB24766) | human gut metagenome | biome: human-associated habitat; feature: feces | place: USA | collected 1985/1987
CGGTAGCCTATGATAATATGGAGATTAGCGGCGGTCGAGCCGTGTGGAAGGATGTGCTTGCAGTCTATGCAGTCAAAACGAATACCGACAAGGACAACCCGCAGGAGGTTGCCACGATGGACGAGAGCAAGAAGCAGATTCTCTCGGACATTTTTTGGGAGATGAACTCCATATCCTCCCGCAGTGAAAGCCACTCAGAAACGGAAATTACCGAAACGGACGACGGAAACGGCAACATCGTTCAGACGGAAACGACAGTCACAAAAACAACTCTTTATATTACCGTTTCTCATTTGACGGTGGATGAGATGGCTGACCTATACGGCTTTGACGCAGAACAGCAGGAATACCTTGCCGAACTGCTCAAGGATGAGAACAATTCCCTTTGGGCGGCAGTCCTTTACGGCATCCGTTATAGCGAGGATCAGATCGTCACCGTGGCGCTTTCACAGGTCGGCAATGTAGGCGGCGAACCGTACTGGTCTTGGTATGGCTTCGGAAGCCGTGTGGAATGGTGTGCTTGTTTTGTAAGCTGGTGCGCCGATCAGTGCGGCTATATCGACACCGGGGTTGTGCCGAAATATGCGGGCTGCGTGAACGGCGTCCAGTGGTTCAAAGAACGAGGACAGTGGATCGACGGTTCTGCCGAGCCTGTCCCCGGAATGATTATTTTCTTTGATTGGGATAACAAGGGGTCGTCGGGTCCGCAGGACGGACAATCCGACCACACCGGTATTGTTCAAAAAGTCGAAAACGGTATCGTTTATACCGTTGAGGGAAACTCCGGTGATAGCTGTCGGGTAAACCAGTACAGCGTAGGTCACTACGAAATCCTCGGATACGGGGTACCGCAATATTAAAATAGGTGGCTATGGGCTTTATTGTCCCATAGCCACCTATTTTTCTTTTTTGTTTAGAATTTGATCCGGGATAATTGAGGTGTTCAGCAAATCACCCGGCTCAATCTTCAGCGCGTCAGCGATATTAAATAGAACCTCTACGGAAAAGGGTCTGACGATATTCGGTGCTTCGATTGCGCTAAGATGCGAACGACTCATCATTGCCTCTGCCGCAAGCTGCTCCTGCGACATTCCTCGCATTTTACGAAGAACTGAAATTGTGATTCCCAGTTGAATAAATCTATCTCTATTTTTGAAGTCAATTTCTTTGCCCATTTGCTCCACCTCGAATCCATAATAATTATATGTTATTCTCCACTTGCTTTCTGTTCTCGATGTGAAGCTATTGACTTATATATAGAGCAAAAATATAATAATTAGTGCAGATGAACAATAATATACTCATTTGCTCTACTGTTTTTCTTGGTGGTGTTTGTATGACCTGTTGTTTTATCGGGCATAGGAAAATTAAGCATAAGAAGGAGCTTGCAAGTCGATTGCGGGACAGTATTTGCTATCTGCTTGAGCAGGGCGTAGCAATCTTTCTGTTTGGAGATCATTCCGAGTTTAATACCCTCTGCTACAAGGTGGTTTCAGAACTAAGAGAAGTTTACCCCCCAAATTCGCAGAATACACTATCGGACGGATTATCCTGATGCAGACGCTTATACGATGCAGTTCCTATTAGATGGATACGAGGACAGTATTTGCCCTGACGGAGTTGCTGCTGCCGGGAAAGCTGCTTATGTGGAACGCAATCAAGCTATGATTCGGGCAAGTGACTTTTGCGTCTTTTACTATAATAACGAATACCTTCCGGCGAGTCGAAAAGAGTCGAAAAAAGCAATAACAAGCTATCAGCCCAAAAGCGGCACCGGGCTTGCCTTTGACTATGCAAAAGCGCACGGAAAAACAATCATTAACCTATACGAAGAAGATGAACACTGCAATTAAGCATCGAATCTGTTGAGATTTGACTTTTTTGTAACATTTATATCCGAAATCCCGTGCTTTACAATAAACACCTTTTGAGTTATTTGCATCATTGGAGCAGCCGGTGACGGCTGCTTTTCCTTTACGCTGATGAAGGGTGATAAGGTTGTCGAGGTTTTCAAAGAATAGCCCTATGTGCTCTTGCTCAGGAACAGACGGCATACAAATAACCGTGTTAAGGATGTTATCGTTATACAGTCTTTTTATAGTGCTGCCCTCAATTCCAGCCCACTTTACCACTGAATAGAAGCACTTCAAAAACGAATTTGAGAGTCTTTCATCGTGGCTAAGCCACACGATATTTGAATCCTGAAAATACTCATTATTCCCGGCAAATTCAACGGTTCTGCCGATACTGCCCGATGCGGAAATCAAAATATCACCTTTTTTAGGATAAGGATATTTAGATTTGTATTCTTCAAAAAGCTCTCTGGAAATAAAAGCATCAGGTTCAGCACCAAATGTTCCAATCTTATAAAAAGGTATATCTCCAGTTTCTGATGTCTGTTCCTTAAAAATGCGACGGCACATTGAAACCGAGCCTATTTCTCCGAGCTTACGCTGTTCCCAAGAAGAAGTAATTCGCTTTTTGTTTACGGTCGAGATAAGCCTACCCGCCCTTCCAGTAAAGGAAATGCACTTACGCTGATGAAGGGTGATAAGGTTGTCAAGGGTATCAAACAGCTTTCCGATTTTGCGCTGTTCCTCAAGCGAAGGAAGAGATACTTCTCCCATACAGAGCTTGTCGTAATAGAAGTACAGACGAACGCCACCCTCTTGCAACTGCATAATCAACTTTTGAAAATCAGGTGATTTGAACCAGTGCCATAAGAGCCTATCGTCAACATCTTCGGAGGTCTTGAAAACCTCATATAGAGAGCTAACTATCACATTTTTCCCGATATTTTGGTATCCGATTGAACCAACATTTATTCTTGCCGGGTTATAAGCAAATGAGTTCGGAGAAACGATATAATACATCCTTTTATCTGCTTCTCGCATCGTCCCACCATTCTCGAACTTCTCATCTTGTGGTACAAACCCGTGTTCGTTGGTAATTGAATAGCTCTCTAATGGAAGGTTGTCCCTATTCTTTTCGCCAGCGGGAAAAGTAATATCTGAGAACTTACGCTGTTCCCAAGAAAAATCAAAAGAGCCAAGGAAACACCTTGGCTCTCTTGTTAAGACCGCATATTTTTTCATTTTTCGGCTTGCTTTAGCGGTGATGGCACTCATTACGGCATATCAACCTCAAATCCACCGGTAAGAATAAACTGCCGCAAAAGCTGATCCGTTTTCATATTGACCTTGGGTGGAATCAACTTGGTTTGTTCATATGCTTCAAAGAACGCTTTTGCTTTTGTCTTATCAACGCTCTTTTTCAGCTCGTCAAACCTGCCAAACTCATTGATAGTCGCTTCATTCAGGTTAAGCCCCATCATATTCCTGAGTTTATCCTCATCAAGACCGAAGATGGTTGCAAAACGGTGAATTTGGTCATCTTTTGCTCTAAACTGATACTCCGTGATGTAGTCACGAAGCGTTTTTCCGTCCTCGGCAATGACATCGCCTCGCTCAATGTCGTGCAGAAAGATATTTGCGTATTTCTGCTCCTCTTGCGTTAGGGCAGCAAAAGTCTTGTGAAGTTCTGCCTTTGCTTGCTCAATAGATTCCTCGGAAGAACCTTCCTGTCGAATCAATTTGAGGTACTTATCGAAACGACTGTTCATATAATCGGCATCAATAACCCCTGTGTCAATTTCAGTCAGGTATCCAACAAGATCGTATGGTATATCTATGTCTTGTGATCCGGGATCATCGGGAGAAGCAGCGGAAAGCTCTTTATAACGCTGTGCCAAAATCAAAAATGCGTTCTCATCGAACTCCATTGTAATTTCAATCGAATTACCGCTTTCCTCGTCCTTGAATGAGTAGGTGTGTTTGTCCCACCTAAATCCTTGGATTTTAGCAGCTTCAAGGTATCCGTTGAAATCTCTAAACAGCGAAGCGAACTTAGCTCTTACGGTTCCGTCCGCAGGCAGCTTTTCAAAGTCAGGGATACCAGCATTCTTGAACAAATAGGCAATATCATCAAACACAGCGTTGAGCTTTCCGAGGTTGTAAGACAGTTTTTCAACGAACAGACCTATCGGTCTATCGCCGGAATAGAGCTTAACAGCTTTGCTCACATTCTGCTCCATCGTATGCGGCTTGCGATAATATCTGATGATGCCAAAAGGCTTATCGGGTCCGAAAAGTCTGTTGGTTCTGGAAAATGCCTGAATGATGTTCTCATACTCCAGTATCTTGTCCATATACAGCGTGTTGACCCACTTAGAGTCAAAGCCGGTAAGCATCTGATCCACTACAATCAGGAGGTCGAGCTGCTTCTCAGGCTCTCTTTCGACCCGCTTATATTGCTCTTTGTGGGCAAGGCGTAGAGAAAGGTCTTTTTTGAAGCGAGCGTGTGTAGCAATCGAAAAATCCTGACCAAACATCATATTATAGTCAGTAAGAATTTCGATTAAGCCTTGCTCTTTATAGAAAGCAATCGGCTGCCCTCTGTATTCTTTGTAGTCACCATCTTCATTGCTGATATTGGGGTCAAAAAGGCAACTGATCCTAAGTTTCGGCATTGCAGCCTTCAGCAGTCGATAGTAGTCTATTGCTTCGGGGATGCTGCTCGTTGCAAAGATTGCGTGGAATTTCCCGTTGTGGCTCAAGGTAAGCCAATTTTCCTGAATATCCTCAACAACCTTGCTTTGATGCTCCGAGGAAAGGTACTGAGTCTTTGGAAGATAATCTTCAATGCCCTTGACCCACTTTCCGTCATCGCCCAAGAAGCCCGCCATCTTGACGGTGGAGGAGTCCATATACTCATAGAATATTTTTGCCTTTTGGGGATTGCTGATTGCTTCTTCTTCGGTTGCTGCTTTTGCTTTTTCCAAAGCAACCACCTTGCGGACATCCTTATCACGGAAAGTCAGGACTTTATAAGGGTCAAATCCAAGCACATTCTTATCCCTGATACCATCAGCGATGCTATATCTATGGAGTTCATTGCCAAAAACATCTGTTTGGGCATTGTTTTTCTTTGCATTCTCCTCAAACACCGGTGTGCCGGTAAAGCCAAAGAAGATGGCATTGGGAAATGTTTCCTTGATGATGGATAGCATATCTCCAAAAGTTGAACGATGAGCCTCGTCAACAATAAAAACAAGCCGTTTGCCGTTGATTATTTCAATATCGCTTGCATTAAGTCCTCCGTCCTCATCTCGGATATTGCTCATCTTCTGAATAGAGGTAACAATTAGGGTATCTGCCGTTGCGTTGCTTTTCAGCTTAGTCAAAAGGACATATGTGTTCTCTGTTGCCTGCACGGTTTCGTTCTCGTCCGCAAATGCCCGATATTCCTTGAGCGACTGCGTTCCTAACTCAATACGGTCGGTAAGGAAAATAACCTTATCAGCATCATTGGAGTTTGCAATCAACTGAGCAGACTTAAAGCTCGTCATCGTCTTACCTGAGCCGGTAGTGTGCCAAATGTAGCCGCCACGCTGCTTACCGCTATCCCACTTCGTTTTAGACACAACATCGGAAATTGCGCTGGCTGCGTAATACTGGTAGCTTCGCATTACCTTCAGAACACCGTCAGCATTGTCGGCAACAGTATAAAAACCAATGAGCTGGTGCGCCATAGGGATGGACAGCAGCGAGGAGGCGATAGCTTTCCAATCGTTGATAGGCTCATTATTGAAGTCAGCCCAATGGAAATAGTAATCCGTATTGAACTTTCCGTCAGGTCCGGGATTCGCAAAATAACGAGTTTCTTCAGGGTTCATTGCAACAAACACCTGAACGAGCGAGAACAATCCGGTAAAAACGCCCTCATATGAGTATTTCTCAATCTGATTATATGCTTGACTGACGGGGACACCGCTGCGCTTCAGCTCAATATGTATAACCGGCATACCATTGATGAGCAGCATCAAATCGCCACGACGGTCATTCAGCATTTTTGACTTGCTCGGAAAGGCTGGTTGCTGTACGATCTGATACCGGCTCTGTCCAGCGGCGATTTCTCTGCGATCATATATTTTCAAGCTGATTTCAGTGCCAAAATGGAGCTTGTCGTCAGGGTTATCACGCTTGATGGACACAGTTTTTCCGTTGATAAAGCCATTGAGTTTTAACGGGGTTCTAAGTTCCGTGATCTGCTCAATAATCTGCTGCATTTCGCCATCCGTAAGAGGATAGTTATTCAAGCGGTCAATTCCACGATTGTTATCATACAGGATCTTTGCCCAATTTCGGATGAGGTCTTGCTCGGTTGGGTTCTTGATAACTTCTTTTTCCCAGCCTTTATCCGCCAAGACTTTAATCAGGGCTTCCTCAAAGTCCGCTTCTTTTTGGAATGTCATTCGATTTCCTCCTTCCTGCGATATTGATGTCACACGAACATCTTTTCAAGCATAGATTTCTTGATATTTTGGAGCTTTTCCAACTCACGCTGATGAAGGGTGATAAGGTTGTCGAGTTGCTGAAAGAAGGCACCTATCAAAGTTTGCTCTGACCTTTGTGGCAAGATAACTGGGAAGTCAACAAGGATACTTTGGTTGAGATGCTTGATTGTACCACCGGTTGCTTTCTTATCTACATAGTCCATTAGAAAAGGTGCTTTTAGGTATTGAAAAAGATACTTCTCATCAACATTATTTGCGTCCTTAATTTGGACATTGAATACCCCTGCATTAAGTGTTGCAGGCATTGACAACCCCTGAACATACGCCACTTTTCCGAGTGTTCCGTCTTTTGTGATGAGAATGCTGCCGTTATGAATTTGAATGTTTCTATCTTGTTCATAACGCTCTCGTTCAACATAGTGACAAGTCGAGAAGTTAATGGCTCCATCATTGAAATCGGTTCCTGTTATAAGCATATAGTTGCCGCTATCTAAAAACTCCGAAGTTCTGAGGTTTTGCCATCCAATTCGGGCGTGCATAGAAGTGAGTTCAGATAACTTACGCTGTTCCCAAGAGGATGTATAAAAAGGATGGATCAGTTGGACAGTCAGAGAAATTTCCGGGGTTGAATGCAAAAAAGGCTGTCGTTGATGAAGGGTGATAAGGTTGTCGATGGCGGCAAAGAATTGCCCAATAATCTGTTGCTCGTCGTGTTTCGGCGCAAGCACATCAATATCGTTTATTGCTGTTTTGGATAAACTCGGTACACCAGTTGACTCATCTTTCTTTTTCCAGTCGATGTTTTGAAAAATATCAAAAGCATAATTCAGGTCAACTTTTTCTCTTGGAATGGCATAAAACAGCGTATCTACTGTCCAAAACGGGGCTTTAAGGATATACGGTCTATCGATTGTCCCTTTTCTGCCAATGCCAATCGCATCCCTATCATACGATAATGCGTCGTTCACGCTAAGCATATATCCGCCCGTTCCATAAACGGGTATAGTGCCTTCCGACAGATGTTTATAATCTCTGCCACTGCAAACATCAACAAGTTCCCCCAGCTTACGCTGTTCCCAAGCTATTCGGTTGCAGGAGAGTTTGAGTAGGTATGAAAATCAGGAACTAAGTTTGAAATATCGGGATTTATGGTTGATATTTCGGGATTATGTGCTATAATATAAGTTGTGTTTTAGCACTTACTCGCAGGTTGAGAGAAAGGAATGATACGATGGCTGTAAGCTATAAAAAACTTTGGCACATTCTGCTTGATCGAGATATGAAGAAAAGAGATTTGCAGGAAGCTGCTGGACTCACTAAATACGCAATCAATAAGCTCAGTCGTGATGAAAATGTAAGCACTGAAGTGTTGGGGAAAATCTGCTCAGCTTTGAATTGCACGACCGATGACATTATGGAGTTTGTTCCCGACGAGAAGTGAGTCCGTTTTATGGGACACTAATTGTTGTATCATAACAGTGGGGTAGTATATCTCCCTTAGAAAATGAAAAAGGATGGGTTCACAGGATGAATAAGCAACAGCTTGCTCAGAAAATATGGGCTTCCGCAAACCAAATGCGTTCCAAAATCGAAGCGAATGAATATAAGGATTACATACTTGGCTTTATCTTTTACAAGTATCTATCTGATAAAGAAATCAAATTCTTGAAGGAAAATGACTATGACGACGAACTTCTGAAAACCGTATCAGAAGAAGATGACGAAACGGTTAAGTGGGTTCAAGAGAATATCGGCTACTTTATTGCCTATAAAGACCTCTTTTCTACTTGGCTCTCTATGGGGAAGGACTTTGATGTTTCAAATGTCCGTGATGCACTCTCTGCGTTCAGCCGGCTGATTTCCAACACGCACAAGAAGGTGTTTGATAAAGTATTTGACACTTTGCAAACGGGTCTTTCCAAACTTGGCGATAGCTCCGGTTCACAAACAAAAGCAATCAGCGGGCTTCTGACGCTGATAAAGGATATTCCTATGGACGGCAAGCAGGACTACGATGTTCTCGGCTTTATCTACGAATATCTTATCAGTAACTTTGCAGCAAATGCTGGAAAGAAAGCAGGTGAGTTCTACACCCCGCACGAGGTATCTCTGCTGATGTCTGAAATCGTTGCAAGCCACTTGAAGGGCAAAAGCGAAATCAAGATTTACGACCCGACAAGCGGTTCGGGATCGTTGCTTATCAATATTGGTCAGAGCGTTGCCAAGTATATGACCGATGACAACAACATCAAATACTTCGCTCAGGAGTTGAAGGAGAACACCTACAACCTGACCCGGATGAATTTGGTTATGCGTGGCATCAAACCGGATAATATCGTCACTCGTAACGGCGATACTCTTGAGGAGGATTGGCCGTACTTTGACGAAAATGATCCGGTAAATACCTATAATCCTCTCTATGTGGATGCGGTCGTGTCCAATCCGCCGTATTCGCAGGCTTGGGACCCGTCCAACAAAGAGGGTGATCCTCGTTATGCTCGTTTTGGACTTGCTCCCAAAGGAAAAGCCGACTATGCTTTCCTGCTTCACGATCTGTTCCATATCAAGCCGGACGGCATTATGACAATCGTTCTTCCCCACGGCGTACTATTCCGTGGCGGTGAGGAAGGTGAAATCAGAAAGAATCTGATCGAGAATAACCATATCGACGCCATTATCGGACTGCCTGCAAATATCTTCTTCGGGACAGGAATACCCACCATCATTATGGTGCTGCGCCAAAAGCGTGAGAATACCGATGTCCTTATCATCGATGCATCCAAGGGCTTTATCAAAGAGGGTAAAAATAACAAGCTCCGTGCGTCTGACATTAAACGCATAGCAGATACCTTTATTAAGCGTGAAAGCATTCCGAAGTTTTCACGAGTCGTCAGTCGTGAAGAAATTCGCAGCAATGATTATAACTTGAACATTCCTCGCTATGTTGATTCCTCTGAAGCTGCCGAGCATTGGGATGTCTATGCGTCTATGTTTGGCGGTATCCCGACAGCAGAAATTGACGAGATGAGCGAATTCTGGACGGCGTTCCCTGCGCTGAAAAAGGCGTTGTTTACCGAGAGTGGCATTCCTTATGTGAATGTGTCTACCCCTAATATTAAGAGTGCCATCAAGAGCCACCCTGATGTGGTCGGATTTGAGAATGCTTTTAACGCCGCCTTTTCCACTTTCCCGGCATTCCTGAAAGAAGAACTTATCGACCGGATGGGAAGCATCGAAATCTCTAAGGCTGAAACCGTTCTGAGTGCTGATATTTTCGATCGATTGAAAGAAATTCCACTTATCGACAAATATGCGGCGTTCCAGCTTCTTGACGACGATTGGACAGGTATTTCCATCGACCTCGAAATGTTGCAAACCGAAGGCTTTGCTGCAACAAAGAAGGTCGATCCGAACCTTGTCATCAAGAAAAAGGACGGTAAAGACCAGGAAGTTCAAGAGGGCTGGGTAGGTCATATTATCCCGTTCGACTTGGTACAGGCGACTTTGCTCTCCACAGAAACGGACGAGCTTCACGGTTTGGAAAGCCGTTTGGCGGAAATCCCTTCTGAGTATGAGTCTATCCTTGATGAAATGAAAGAGGAGGATAAAGAGAGCTGCAACGATGTTCTCACCGAGGAAGGCGATGCTTTCGTTCCGAAAGAAGTATCCAAAAAGATTAAGGAACTGAAGAAAGACCGTTCTCCTGAAAGCGTTGCGCTTCGTACACTCTTAGAAAAGGTAGAGTCTTTGGTCAAGAGCGAGAAAGAAATCAAGGCGGAGATCAAGGCAAAGAGTGCTGCGTTGCAGGCAAAAACAAAGGATACGATTGAAAGTCTGAGCGATGAGCAGGCTTTGGATTTGCTTGAAAAGAAGTGGATTGCTCCTCTCATTGAGAGCATTCACAAACTGCCTGATACCGTAATCGACAGCTTGGTGAGCCAAATTCAAGCCCTTCAAAACAAGTATGCTACCACTTTCTTCGAAGTCGAACAGCAGATCAGTGAAACTGAAGCAACGCTTTCGGGAATGATCGATGACCTTGAGGGTAACGAGTATGATATGCTGGGACTTAATGAGTTGAAGAAATTGCTGGGAGGTAGTGCAGAATGACGAAAAAATCAGATGCTCCCGCAATTCGTTTCAAAGGATTCTCAGACGCTTGGGAACAGCGTAAGGTTGGCGATTTGCTCATAGAGCGTAACCAGCAAGCACCAATGAGCGACGAATATCCTCTTATGGCATTCATAGCAAATGAAGGTGTTGCCCCTAAAGGTGAGCGTTATGACCGAAGTGCCTTAGTTACGGACACGGTAAACAAGCTGTATAAGAAAACAGAGAAAGGCGATTTCATATATAGCTCTAACAACCTCGAAACCGGCTCAATAGGTCTGAATAAGTACGGAAAAGCCTGCATTTCACCGGTATATAGCATTTTTGAGCCTACTGGAATTGCTGACTCGGATTTTTTGGGAAGAAGATTAGTCAGAAAAGACTTTATAAATGCTATGGTCAAATGGCGTCAAGGTGTTATCTATGGACAATGGCGAATACACGAGTCTGATTTTCTGAAAATTGAAATACCTGTACCTTCAGTCGAGGAACAACGGAAGATCGGTGCTTATTTAGACCAACTCGACAACCTTATCACCCTTCATCAGCGTAA
>OHLA01000847.1_pt1 | contig 10841 bp, 8 predicted proteins | sample 1568961 | NCBI WGS metagenome assembly OHLA01 (sample SAMEA3879530, study PRJEB24766) | human gut metagenome | biome: human-associated habitat; feature: feces | place: USA | collected 1985/1987
CGCATCCGGTGCGGAAACAACATAGGGGTCCTGTGCGCTCTGTCCTGTGCCGGATGATACGGTGTAATTTTCCGTATTCAGATAGAAGGCAGGACGAACGCCGTAATATCCCTTATAGGGTGCGTCACGCAAAATATTCCCTTGAGGGGTCACAAATCGCATATCATGGTTACAGGTTGTAATCGGTGTACGCAGCCAATAGTTCCATGCTACACCGCTTCTGTTTTTTGCGATATGGTAGCCGTTCAGGTTATCATTAACCGTTTTGAGCTGCTGAACATCCAGCAGAAAAACTCTATCCCAAATATATTCATAATGGGCACTGTCATACCCATCCGCTACCGTATCAATTGTGGTGTTATAGGGAAGATCAACACCGGCTGCGTCGATATAACCTGCCGTATACTCCGGATGGGAAACGATAGAACGCTGCTTCACCGTTCGAATCGCTCCCAGCTCATCCGAACGAAAGCTGCGAAGGAAGCCCTCCCTTTGGTCATATGCTGCCGTTTTAGGATAGACAGAATCCTCTGTTGGCGGATTTCCGCAAAGCCATTTCACTTTTCCTGCTTCAGCGTTGGAATTGAGCCAAGAACGTATGTTGCTGTCTCTCCAGTGGTTAGAACCAAAATTATCTCTCCAGCTATTGCGCCGGTGCGAGCCTGTTTCGGCATTTTTGTTGGTTTTTGCATCATAGGGCATGTAATCACACAATACTCTATCCGAAAGCATCAATGGCCCATTGCTATCCTTCGCTACACAACGCCACACAATTGGCACTCCCCCATAAGTACCCATCTGAATGTAGTCACCAATTTCGATGGTTGGCTTGTTATCTGCCGCCCTAACCGGCAAAGGGCATAGCACCAAAATTACCGCAAGCAGCAGAGATACCGTTCGTTTGCCATATTTATGTTTGATAATATTCATAAAGTCCTCCTTTTGTCATTCTCTCCTGAGCGTCATTCACGGTCAGTAGGCTTCTCCCCCCCATTTTTGACATATGTCAATTTATACAATTGCTGCATCATCGATATTCACCTCATTTCTACTTGAGTTATTGCAAAAAATAGGTCTTTCTGCGATAACCCCTTGTGCCAAATGCTGAAACACCTTCATAAAGATGTAATAGCTTATTTATTTTAGAAAAGTATCCGACAAAAAACTCTACACTTCCGACAAAAAATATATATATTTCTCAAACCATATCATGGCGATGTACATTTGTCAATGATGTGACACCTCAAGATCACCACAGTCCTGATACTTCTTATACATGTCATTGATATAAATCGTAGGCGAAATATTCCTGCCTTCCTCTCGTAAGATGATGCCATCAAGAGTCACATTCACCTTTTCCACGGGTTCTGCCACAAGCTCCATTCCTTTGAACTTCTCAGGCATATAATCCATAAACTTTTCTTTTACTACTTCCTTAAAAATCTCGTAATTCATCATATTACGGTTCCTCCTTAATCTAAATTGTCATACAAAATCCCTTCATCCTCGGGATTTTTGTGTTCTCTGTAACTGTTGTCTTCTTCGATTCCCATATCAAAAGTGGTATGAGATTTTCTTTTCTTTCTGTAATAATTCTTGAGAAACATGCACTTTCTACAGTCCTCACAGAATAATTCTTCCGGCGGAATGCCAAGTGCCTTTGCAATCCTGTTCAACGTTCCCGTCCTTGGAACTCTTGAACCATTTTCGTATTGGGCAATTCTTACATCACCTCTATTTTCAAAACCACTTTTCTCGCCCAGTTCCCTGAGTGTCATTTTTTGTCGTTTTCTGTAATATCTGATTCTTTCTCCAACCACTTTCGTTTCCTCCGTAAAACTAAAATGACAGGGAACATAAGTCTTAGGCTTACATTCCCTGCCGGGTTAATAGTTCTTTAATTGTTACTGATTCTTCTTTTTCTTTCTTCCACGAAGTCCTACTCCAACACCTGTAATAAGTGCAAGTGCACCAATTCCAAGATAAAGAAACGGATTTGCATTGTCGCCTGTCTGTGGAAGCTTAGGCTCTGTCGGTACATTGACAAGCTTAAGAGTTGTTACAACAACATCCGGTGCATTGTCATCATATCGAAGAGTTACATCGTGAGCTGTTTCATCAAGGATATATCCGTCAGCTGCTTTTGTCTCAACTACTGTATAATGGATATCTTCCTTGAATGATCCATCCTCGTTGTAAGTACAGATAGGAAGCTCCTTGCTCTCTGCATGACCATTCTTGTCAGTAGTGAGTGTGTCAAGCACCTTTCCGTCCTTATCTCTTACTTCAAATACAACACCCTCAATCGGCTTTCCGGTTACTTTGTCAGTTTTCTCAATGACAATCTTTCCGACTGCCTGCTCGTCCTTCATGGATACCTTCTGGATTTCTGCTGTCTCCTTTACTTCAAAGGTTACATCACTTGCCACCTTATATCCATATGGTGCAGATTCCTCTCTGAGTGTGTACTTTCCGACAGGAAGTCTCTCAATCATATGAGTCTTTCCTGCCTCTGATGTCCAGCTCTCAACAAGCTTTCCATCAGCATCAATAACCGAAAGCTTTGCTCCAGGCAATTCTTTCTTGCCTGTGATATCAGTCTTTGAAATTTCTACCTTGATCGGTGCATTTTCAAATGCTGCCTTAAACTCGATAACCTTTACCTTATCTCCCTGATATGAAGCATCCACATCAAAAATCTTATCAGACTTCACATAGCCCTTTGGTGCCTCAATCTCTTTGACATAATACTGTCCAAGCGGAAGGTCAGAGGTAAATGTTACTTTGCCATCCTTTCCAGTAACACCTCTCTCAATCTGTGTATCTGCTTTGACAATGACTTTTCCATCTTTATTTACGATATCCTCTTTCGCAAATAAGCCGAATACTGCACCTTCAAGAGCATTCTTCGTCTCTGAATCAGTCTTTGTGACAGTAATCTGCACCTTCTGTCTCTCATTGGTTACATCCATTCCCGCAAATACAACCTTTGTATTCTGGTCGATATAAGAAAGGTCTGCATCAATCGGTGTATCATCCAGCACAAATCCATCTAATGTCTTTGTCTCTACAAGATAATACTTGCCAAGAGGAAGGTCATCAATTCTGGCAATGCCCTTATCGTTTGTTACGATAGTTGCTACCTTTTCCCCAGCTTTATGGTAAATGCTTCCAAGTCCGTCTGCACTCACGATATCCTCCTTTGCATATACATCAAAGGTTACTCCTGCAAGGCTGTCCTTGAAGAAATTGAAGATAAAGTCATACCAGTAACCCTTCATAAGAGTGGTATCTGTTACAAACTCGCCATCCTTGTTGATCACGATAGAACCAGTCGGAACCTCATCCTTCATTTCTACATGCTGCACATCTCCTGTATCCTCTACAATAAACTGAATATCTGTTGCCTTGAGATATCCGTAAGGAGCAAATTCCTCACGAAGAGTGTAAGTCTCTCCAACTACAAGTCTCTTGATCACATGTGCTTCCTTAGCATCAGATGTCCATGTGTCTACCACATTTCCATCCTTATCAAGTACAGTAAGTGTTGCACCTGTAAGCTCTGCACCGCTTGTGATATCTGTCTTTGTAAACTCAAAGGTTGTAGGAGTGTTTTTATACTCGCTGTTATATACAGCAGTCTTAACATCCTGTCCCTGATATTTTGTATCAAAGTTTACTGCTTCCTCATTTGTCACATATCCGGCAGGCTTTACAAGCTCCCTTGCAACATATTTTGCAAATGGATAATCCTTAACAAAAGCAATCTTTCCATTCTCATCAGATGTTGCCTTCTCAAGAAGTGTGCCTTTCTCGATAATTACCTTGCCATCTACATTCTTGATATCCTCGTCTGCATAAAGACCAAATACTGCACCTGCAATCGGTGTATTATCTTCTGAATCAAGCTTAGTCACTGACATATCAAGCTTCTGTCTGTCATCTGAGAAAGTAAGGCTTTCCTTGATAACAGGTGTCTTATCATCCACATATGTGAATGTCACTTTCTGCTCATTCGGATTTAATACATATCCGTATGGAGCTTCCACTTCCACAACTCTGTACTGTCCAAGAGGAAGATTCTTCGCTGTTGCCTTTCCATCCTTGCCAGTTGTAAGAGTTGTCACAAGGTCTCCCTTGCTGTAATACTTAATGCGGTTTCCGTCTGCATCCTTCTGGTTGTCTGCTGTGTAAATATCCTCGGCAGCATAAACTTTGAATTTTGCTCCGGCAAGTGAGCCTTCCTTATAAACAAACTCTTTCTCATATGAGCTTGCAAGAAGTCCTCCCTTGAATCCGTCAAGTACCTCTCCCTTCTTTTCTACAGTCAGCTCTCCGACTGCAGGGGCATCGGAATATTCCACAGTAATGATTGCATCATTTGTATCACCATCTGTCTCAAATGCTGTGTCAGTATCAACAGAGATGTTGACATACTTATCATTTACAACATAGCCAAATGGTGCAGACACTTCCTCAATGCGGTAGTTACCGATTTTCAGTGCCTCCGGTAAGATTAAATCTCCGTCCTCATCAGTAAAGAATGAAGTATGCTCTACCTTTGACGGATAAGTTGTGTACTGCTTTACATATTCGTTCTTATCAATATTAAAGATCTTAAACTCTGCGTTTGGTACAAGTACTGTCTGCTTTGTATCGGAATCCTTCTTGATTACACGAAGCTTTGCAGTAAACTCCCTGTCAAGGAATACTCTCCATGTCTGAGGCTTGTCAGGATGATTCTCGCTGATTTTTACCTCAAATGGCTTGATTGTCTTCATGTTATGCGGAGTCTTTGATTCAACTACCACATAAGTTCCATAAGGAATTGCAATGGAAACTGCATGTCCCTTGTCATCGGATGTGATTGTTGTTGCTCCGTTTTCCCCGATTACTACCGGAGTTGCCTTGTCAAAGTCATAACTTCCATCTGCCTTTACAGGTAAAGATGATTTCAAATAAGCTGTGAACTCTGCACCTGCCAATAAGCCTGCTTCAGTATCATCGCCATTGTCAGATACCTTGATAAGCTGGAATGGCTGCTTGATGACCTGCTCTGCTGATGTTGTGCTTCTTGATACCTCTGCTACAAGGTCTCCCTCATAGTCGCATACTACATCGTGCTCCTCTTCGTCTAAGAGATACCCCTCTGATGGAGTGATTTCTTTCACATAATAGTTTCCAAGGTAAAGGTTACTGACCTCTGCTTCCCCATTCTTATCTGTTGTAAGTGTTGCTACAAGATCTCCTGCCTTGAATACGACTCCTGTTGCTCCGTCCGGATGCACGATATCGTTTCTCGCATAAAGACCATAAACTGCACCTTCAAGGCTTGCATCTCCCTGGGCTACTGCCTTGCCTGATTCCTTGTCTACCTTGTAGATATGAATCTTTGCTGTGGTTCTGTCATTTACAAATGTGTAACTGAATGATGCCTTTGCCTGTGTTTCAGGTAATACATTGAAATTGAAGCTGTAAACATCTTTACTGTTTCTGATATACGCATATGGAGCCTGTGTCTCCGAGATATAATATCCATTAGAGGTTGGCAGATCCACGCTGTAGCTTGCCTTTCCGTCCTCACCTGTAGTTACTGTCTCAAGAGCTGTACCCTTTGTGACAATAACCTGTCCGGCATAGTTTTTGATGTCATTTCCGGCATAAAGTGTGTACTTGCCACCATCAAGAGGATTCTCTGTGTCAGAGTCCTTCTTTACGACAGATACATCCGCTTTCTGTCTTGTATTCTCAATCGTAGTTGATTCATACTGGACTGTCACAGTCTGGTCCTTATACTCAACTGCTACTGTCTGAGGTGTGGTATTGATTGTATACCCGTCAATGCTCTTAATCTCAGTTACCACATAAGTTCCAAGATGAAGGTCAGATAATACCACCTGTCCGTCAGTTCCTGTTGTAAGGCTTTCTGCCACAACATCGCCAGCACTATACACCTTTGTACCATCTGCCTTATAGATATCTGCACCGGCAGTTACCTTAAATGCTGCTCCGGAAAGCTTCTTTTTCTCATAGGTGAAATTGCTTCCATTCCATGAGCTAAGCACCTCACCCTCTTTATAGATTGTGATTGCTCCAAGCTGCTCTTTATCTGTTGCAGAGATTCCTGTTGTCTGTCCTGCTTTTACAGTAAGTGTATGAACCTTACCGGAAAGGACATATCCCTTTGGTGCGGTAATCTCTTTTACATAATAAGTGCCTGCAACAAGTGCAGCTGACTTTGCATATCCGTTTCCATCTGTTGTCATGGTCTGTACTCTGTTTGTGCATCCGCTGTCAGAATAGATTCCATAAACTGCACCGGAAAGCTTCACTCCGCTTGACTCATCTGTCTTTGTAAGCTCACCATATCCGATGTTCTCTGTCTTGACCTTGATATAGGCTTTGATAGGATCTGCTGTCGGTCTTTCAGAAATAAACTCCTGATATCCGCTCTTTCCTGTAAGCCAGAATACACAGCTTGATGTTGTCTCAACCTTGCCAGCATTGGATGTGAATGTTCCTGTTGTAGCTGTGGTATTCACGCTCGTTGAAGAGATTGTAATACTGTTGCCATTCTTATCAACAGAATATCCGCTGATGCCAAAATCAAAATCAGATAAGACACCATTGCTGTCAGATAATGTTGTTTCAAATCTCTGACTTCCCTCATTCCACTTCAACTCATAAGTTGGTGCCTCACTGGTTCTGCGTGATGCAAAACTTGGAAGTGTTGCATTGTAGGAGCTGCTGATATTGTCCCTGAGTCTCTCATAATAGCTGTATGAAGAATCAGGACTTGGTGCTGTGTTACAGAGCTTTCTTGCTGCTGAATCACCGCTTCCGGTTCCAAAAATATCTGCTACAATTACCCATACCATTGCCTGAGTTGCGATATACTCATCGCACTGGCTGTTGCTTGGTGCCGCCTTTTGTGTACTGTTAAACCCATAATAAAGGCAGTAACTTAAAAGCTTTCTCTGCTGTGCTGACATTGATGTGCTCGCATCATCGTAGCTGTTCATAAGCTGACCGCCATCTGCTCTTAATCCGAAATTCATACAATATGCCGAATTTCCGTCAAGAATTGAATACAGAATCTTGCCATGATTAAATCCGGGCTTTAGCTCACTTACTTCTCCGGAATTTTTGACTGATGCATTCCAGAACGCAATATTTGCCTGCGGACTGGCTGCAAATGCTGTTGTACCATTCGTAAAGAGTGTTCCAACCAGTGTGAGCATAGCCATAAATCCTGCCATAAAACGCTTTAGTTTCTGTTTCATGTGCTCTTTCCTCCTTAATTTACGCATAAAAAAAGAAAGACATAAGTTTATGGCTTACATCTTTCTTCCTTCTGCTTCTATTCGTTTTTATTTATCTGTGACATCGAAACTCGTAATAGTCTGTGCCGCCTGTCGTGTAAACTCCATCATAACTGATGTAGAATACCGGATCTGTTTCCAAAAGTAACATACTTGCAATATATTCTGCGATTGCATCCTCAGATGATAACCGCTGTCCATCAATGGTACTTGCTTTGTTAAGGTCTGTCTCTACAAACACACTATAATAAGAGCCTTCCATACCATCGTAAGGATAATACTCATTGTACTCTTCCTGCGTGATACTGCCGTCATTCAAATGATTCTGTAAATTCTGCTGTGTGGTAATCATCCCTCCTGCCTGACACTTTGCTGTTGCAAGTGACACAACATTTTGTGGACTGTATGCCACGGATGCAGGCTGTGGATTGCTCACATTGTCTTTCGGACTGTCTGTAGTCTGACCACCATTACCTGCATTACTCTGATTTCCACCAGCTTCCTTATTACCACTTGCAGGAGCCTTCTGTTCCGGCTTGTCATTCTGCTCTGACTTTTCTTCCTGCTTTGGAGCAGTTTCATTATCAGCGGACCGGTTATCTTCCTTATCAGTCTTCTCTTCTGAATCTTTAACCTCGGCAATATCTTTCTCTGTCTCTTCACTTCCAGCTTCGGTTGTGACCTCTGTGACAGCTTCCGTTGCCATTGCTTCTTCAGTTGGCTTTACGCTTTCCGTCTGTTTCTCTGTCTGATTATCAGCCTTTTCCTTACCACCATTACAGGCAGCCATTGAAAAGACCAGTACTGCGGATAATAAGATAATACTTATCTTCTTCATAGTAATCACCCATCCCTTCTCCGCAAGAGGGACGGGCTTTGTGTTCCGTGCCATCCACCCTTGCGGTGAACTATTTATCTGTAATGCACGGGACACATAGGACTGTCCCGTATTCTGTGCATCTTAAACTCCTTTCATTATACCAGCTCTCTTATTTTAAAGAAATACTGCATAAGTCTTCTGTTTTTCTTATAATTTAAGAATAAACCCTTTACCTGCATACGCTCACCTCCTCTCAGAATGTGCCCATTCTTACGAATGAAAGAAATATCCTTGCCACCATAGCGAATAGAAGAAGAATTATTCTGGCAAGTCCTAAGACCAGCTTCAAAGCTCCAAGAATTATCCTTAATATCCACTTGAGTATCTCTAAAATTACTGTTCCTACGGCTCCCATAACTCTTCTCATAATAATCAGTCTCCTTTCGACATCCATCCCATTGCAAGTCCTGCAACATCTGCATCGTCCATAACATCTTCTGTAGGTTCTTGTGCTTCACTATTGGCTGCCTGCATTATTACCGGCTGACCAACATTCATCCCGGATATCACTCCGCCTAACAGCTTTATTACCTCTTTTCTAGCCTCATTGGTTGCTGCTTCAATGACCTCTTCCTTAATGTCATCAATATCTTCTGACCGGATATATTCAGCCCTCTCTTTTTCCTTCTTCTTGATAACAAAGGTTTCTTTTCCATAATTATCAATGTAGAACTGAATCGCATCTATGATGAATTGATTCTTAGATTTGAAAATCTTCGGATCAAGGTTCTGAATCACATCATTGATTTTCACATGCTGAGGATTGCTCATGTTGAGGCGGACAGAAGTTTTTACTTCATATTCAAGTCTTCTTCCCATCATCTGCCTCCTTATGATAATCGCTTAGTGCTTTTAAGTCCCATTGTGGCAAGCTGCTCATATCCTCTTGCATTTGCCTTTACATCAAGGTTATAGGAAATGTTCTTAGCATCGTGACTCCCAAAATTCTTCATCACAACTGCCCCGCCTCCGACAAATACAATCGGTGTAGTCTTTAAGTTATACCCAAACTCACGGATTGAGTTATATACCTTATCAACAAAATCCTCTATCTCTGCCTTAATAATGGCAAAGTATTCATCATCAATATCTGACCTGCCATATCGCATGATGTTCTGTATCTCTGACTCGTCTACCTCTCCGTTAAGCTGTCTTACACACTGCTCATTGATAGAACGCATACAGGTAATAAGACCTTTTGGAATCGTCACACACTTTGATTCATCCGGTGACTTGTTGATTACCGGCATAATGTCGATTGTCCAGCTTCCAATATCTACTATCAGTGTTTTCTTAGCCATTGTAGGAATCTTGTCCACTACTGCTGCATAGCACTGAGGAAATACTGCCACATCATCAATTTCAATATGATATGACTCATTCTCATATTTGAAGCTTACACGCTTATTCTTTGTCAGGTACTTGATAAAATCATTCTTCTCTGCTCCAAACCTTGTAAGCGGAAGTCCTACAGCAAGGAATACCTTTGCCTCTGCAAGACCTCTTCTTTTAAGTTCCTTAGCAACTGCTGCAAGAGTGAGAAGATAAAAGCTGTCATCTTCGACCTTTGTATCCTTTACTTCCTGCCTCACAGTTCCAACCTTATAGAACTTTCCTTCATACTCAAGTACATCGCCGAAAAGTGCCGGAGTTGTTGTAATCTCCTTAACACCTGTGACAAATACCTGAGAGATTGTTTTCATCATTGACCAGCCATGATCAATGCCGATTACTTCTAACTTGTTATTCATGTTCCTTTCACTCCTTTTCTGTATTGTCTGCATTATTGTTTTGCAAAATTTCATATAATTACCCACACCCTTTCAAGTGCTCGGTTTTGTCAGATGCAAGAATATCTTCTGACCTGCCATAAAAATGCTTTCTCATTAATTCCTCATACAGTTCATCACTCTCTGCCTTAACTTTCATAAGACAGTAAAGAACCACTATACTAATAATGATTACGAACCAAATTAACACCTTGCCCATTCGACCACTCCTCTCAAATAAAAAGAGGACCAAATCAGCTGATGGAATATTCCATCTCAAGTGCTAATTTAGTCCTCACTAAATGTTTTTGATATAAAATTGTACCTAATCTAAGCGCACAGATTCACTCTCAGACTGATTGCGGACATCTGTGATACTGACTTGGATTTTCGGTTTTGATATAACAGCGCTGCCTTAGTTCTGCCGCTAAATTGGTATAAAAATAAGGACTAAATTAGGCATAACCCCTTGATTTTACTGGGTTTCATCTAACTTGGTCCTATTATAACTCAAACACCATTCTCCCAGCGGGATACTGCCTGTCTTGTCACCATGATTTTCTCTGCTAATTCATCCTGTGACAGTCCTTTTTGCATGCGAAGTTTCAAAATGATATTCTTTGTTTCCATAGCTGTTGCCTCCTTAACCCATATCATACAGATAAATTCAGTTTGTGGAAAGCAACTTGCTGTTGCTATCGTTTTATAGCACATCCATTTTCTAATTCAGTTCTTCGATAAACCTGCTTACCGCCGGTGAATACGGAATATTCCGCCTCCATGCGATCACTGTGCTAGTTTTAAGTTCCGGGAAAAGCCTTTTCTGAACGACCAGATCATTCCGCCAGTACCTTGCTGCTCCCTCAATGG
>OHLA01000862.1_pt1 | contig 10680 bp, 9 predicted proteins | sample 1568961 | NCBI WGS metagenome assembly OHLA01 (sample SAMEA3879530, study PRJEB24766) | human gut metagenome | biome: human-associated habitat; feature: feces | place: USA | collected 1985/1987
TGTAGTACTCATAGGAGCCAGCGGTTTTGTAGGAACCGCCATCCTGAATGAATTGCTGAACAGAGGCCATAAAGTAACTGCCATTGTACGCGACCCGGCCAAAGTGACCGCCAGCAATCCGAACCTGAAAGTCGTTCAGGCAGATGTGACCGATACCGATGTTCTGATTGAGGCCAGTAAAGGTAAAGACGCCGTCATCAGCGCTTATAACCCCGGCTGGAAGAATCCCAATATATACGAAGAAACGCTGAAAAACTATCCGCTGATAGTAGATAGTGTGAAGAAGGCCGGTGTTGAGCGTCTACTTATCGTGGGCGGTGCCGGAACCCTGTTCTATGCTCCCGGAAAGATGGTGATGGATGCTGACGATGTTCCAGCCAAACTGTTGCCCGGAATCAAATCCCTCGGAGAATTCTATCTGAATACACTTCGTAAAGAAAACGATATTGACTGGATATTCCTCTCCCCTGCCGCCAACATGACACCGGGAGAACGTACCGGAAAGTTCCGTATCGGAAAAGACGACTTAGTGATAGATGTAAATGGAGACAGCAATATCTCCGTTGAAGACTATGCCGTGGCAATGGTAGACGAATTGGAACAGAAGCACCACCACAAGGAGCGCTTCACCATAGGATATTAAACAAGGCTATTTCAGAAAAGGATTTCTTTAAATTTCAAAACAGAATAAATGCCGGCAAATAAAGAATCACTCTTCTTTTTACCGGCATTTGTCTTTTTACCAAACTTAATTGAACTAACCCTATTTATTCTGCATTCTTTTTCAGCCATTCCAACCTGCGCATATCAGGCAGGTGCTTTACCTTGAAGTTCTCAAATTTAACATTAAACCCGCCTCCATCGGGACAGGCAGCCATAAACCCAACCTTCACCGGAATATTATCCTGCAACCATGCATTCCGCATCATCGTATAAGTCTTGTCATCGAACGAATAGAAGATTTCAACGGCATCCAGCCTGCGGACAGCTTTAATCCAAATATAAGGAACAGGTTTATCCAACGTGATTACACTCCAGTCACTGGTCTTGTGAGTCACCACTGTACTCAGATTGAATTTTCCGTCTACAAACTCAATGCCTGCTTTGATGTAGTTTTCATGATCGATGCGCAACATCAGTCCCGCTTGGTCAAAGCGTGCCTTATAATCGCCAGTCACTTTCACTTTAACTTCAAATTCACCGCCATACGTTGCATAATAGAAAGGGGCGTCATCCACAGTAAAGCCATAATGAGAGATACGCCAATAATCACTCTGCGGAGTGACAAACATCGAAAGACTTTTATCCTTTATTTCCCACTGTTCAGGTTCGTTGAACCACTGCATTTTTTCCAATGTCTGAGCAAAAGAGGCTTGTACCCCAATCATCATCAACAGACTAAAAAGTAACTTTTTCATTTCTCGTGTTATTTTAATGAATTATTATTCTGATATATATTTAGCCCTGTCCGCTTCGGTGATCGTACGTAGCACACGGCAAGGATTACCGACGGCCAGCACATTGGCAGGAATACTTTTTGTGACCACACTTCCGGCACCAATAATCGTATTGTCACCAATCGTCACTCCCGGCAACACACAGACCTGGGCACCAATCCACACATTATTTCCGATAGTGATAGGATAGGCATATTCAAGCCCCTGGATTCTCTGTTCCGCATCCAAGGCATGTCCGGCAGTATAGAAACCACAGTTCGGAGCCACAAAAACATTATCACCAAATGTAACTTTAGCTCCATCCAGAATGACGCAATTCACATTCGAATAGAAGTTCTCCCCTATTTCGATATTATATCCGTAATCACAATAAAATGGTTGTTCTATCAAGAACGATTTTCCGGTCTTACCGAACAGTCGGCGGATAATGTTCTCTCGCTCCTTCTTTTGTGAAGGGCGCAAGCTATTCAGTTCATAACATACTTCTTTGCAAGCTTCCCTCTCCGACACAAGCTCTATATCATTATTGGCATCATACAATTTCCCGGCTTTCGCTTTTGCTTTTTCACTCTCCATAATTTATTGCACTTAAAATAAATAACCATTAGTTTTCATTACCTTTGCAAAGGTAAAGGCTTACAGATAAGTCGGCAATACTGATTAATAACCATTTTTCCATCTCCATACCGTATGGACATCGTAAATAAACTGAAGAAAGAGCTACTGAAACAAGCGTTCACCGAGGAACAGAAACAAACGGAACGCCTGAATGAGTGCAAACATATAGCTTCCATATATGCACAGACTGAAAATGCCATAGCAGTGTTAAGTGATATGAAAGCCAATATTAGTTATATTTATTACGGCGGAGTAGCCGAGAAACTGGGACTGGCAGAACGAAATACCGCCAAGACCATTCAGTCGATATGGGAAGAAGAAATATTCAGCCGCATTCATCCGGACGACTTACAGGAAAAGCATTTGCAGGAGCTCCGCTTCTTCCACTTCCTGAAAAGTGTCCCGGAAAAGAAACGCCCGGACTACTACCTTATACACAATATGCGCATGCGCGATCATTCGGGCAGGTATGTACACATCTTGCACAGGATGTTTTATATAGCGAGCCACTCAAACGGAAGTGTATGGTTATCCTTATGCCTTTACAACTTTTCAATGGATACGTCGTTAAGTTGCACCATTCTTAACTCGGCAGACGGGCAAACCCTCGAACTGGAAAAGCAGAATTGCAACGACCTGTTGTCAGACCGGGAAAAAGAAATCCTACAATTGATAAATAAGGGAAAAATGAGTAAGGACATTGCCCAGACATTATCCATTAGTATAAACACCGTAAACCGGCACCGGCAAAATATCTTGGAGAAACTTCAGGTAAACAATTCTATTGAAGCTTGCCGGATTGCTAAAGAATTGCACTTGTTATGATAAGAGAAGTAAGCCAGAATTAATATTAACTCACTAAAGTACATTTATGAAAGCAAAATTCTTTTTAAGCTGTATGGCGCTGGCAATCTTGTTCAGTGCATGCAATACCACCAACCGCACCCCGAAGCAGAAGATAGAACAACAAATAGATTCCCTTCTGAAAGATAAAAAAGCTACGGTAGGCGTTGCCGTACTCGCCAATGATGAGACTGTAGCTGTTTATAATAATCAAATCCATTTCCCCCTGTTAAGCGTCTTCAAGTTTCATGTGGGACTGGCTGTTCTGGATAAGATGGATAAAGGACATATTGCTTTAGATAGTCTTATTGAAGTGAAATCTTCACAACTGAAGTCCAATACATACAGTCCGTTAAGAGATAAATTCCCCGATCAGGATATTACAATTTCTCTCGGAGAATTACTAAAGTACAGTATCTCACAGAGCGATAACAACGCATGTGATATCCTCATAGAATATGCCGGTGATATAGATCAAGTAAACGAGTATGTGAAATCGTTAGGAATAAAAGATTGTAATCTTGCGGCAACAGAAGACCTCATGCATACCTCCGGAGATGCCTATCTGAACTGGAGTACTCCGGAAGAAGTAGTCAGATTACTTAATATAGCCGACAAGCAAACCCTATTTGGAACTCAATACAAAGACTTCCTTCAAGCAATCATGCAGGAAACTTCTACCGGCAAAGATAAGCTGAAAGGCCAGTTACCTGCCGACGTAATCGTAGGCCATAAGACAGGCTCTTCCGACCGGACTCCGGAAGGGATAAAGATTGCTGATAACGATGCAGGCTTTGTTATCCTGCCCAACGGACAGAAATATTATATAGCTGTCTTCGTCATGGAGTCGCAGGAAACCGATGCAGATAATGCAGCTATCATCGCCAGTATATCCAAAATTGTATATGATACTTTAAACTCAGATATTCAATGAACAAGAACACTGATCCCCGCTGGCTCGAATGGGCCAAGGAATTACAATTCATAGCTCAGGCAGGACTGACCTACTCCCGAGATCCCTTCGACATCGAGCGTTTTGAACGTATCCGGGAAATATCGGCAGAGATCATGAGCCATCAAAGCGATCTGCCGATAGAGAAAGTAAAAGAATTATTCTGCAATGAAACCGGTTTCCAAACACCTAAACTGGATACCCGTGCCGCCATCTTTAATGACGGGAAAATACTCCTGGTAAAAGAAAAAGCCGGTGTATGGTCTATGCCCGGTGGCTGGGTAGACGTCAACCAAAGCATCAAAACCAATACGGAGAAAGAAGTCAAAGAAGAAGCCGGACTGGACGTAAAAGCCGTACGCCTGATTGCTTTGCAGGATAGAAACCTGCACAACGTGCCTCCTTATGCATACAATGTCTGCAAAGCCTTTGTTCTTTGCGAAGTAACAGGCGGAAGTTTTCAGAGTAATATAGAGACTACCGAAAGTAGATATTTTTCTTTGGACAAGATACCTGCATTGGCCGAAGAAAAGAACAATAAAGAACAGATAGTCATGTGTTTCGCCGCCTATCAGGATGAAAACTGGAAGGTACCATTCGACTAAAAAAAACACCCGTAAAAAGTAAAGATATGAAGAAAGAAACCACCCCTCTCCGCCTGATTTATCCGCAATGGCAAGGCGGAATTGTAGATCACTGGATGCCGGATATTCCGGCAGAAGACTCTTCCAGAGGTTATTATTTAGGTGCCCAGTTACTGAACCTGCTGGCTCCGGACAGCAATCAGAAAACCGTGGAAGTTCCAGTATCTCTCGATATAAACGACAGAGCAACGGAAAAAGGTATCAACTCCCGTAGCGTGATTGTCAAACAAAGCAAGGCTACGCTCGATATACTTAACGAAAACAAACCGGACCGGATTATCATCCTGGGCGGAGAATGTTCGGTCAGCGTTGTTCCGTTCACTTATCTGGCTGCCCGATACCCGAACGATGTAGCCATAATCTGGATAGATGCTCATCCGGACATCAACCTGCCTTATGATGATTACAAAGGGTATCATGCCATGGCCCTCACCGCTTGCTTGGGAATGGGTGACGAAGAGATTATGAACTTACTGCCCGGTAAGTTTGACGCTTCCAAAGCATTAATAGTAGGACTGCGTTCATGGGATAAAGGCATGCAGGAACGGCAAAAGGAATTGGGCATAAAAGGTCTGGCACCGAAAGAAACAGCGGACAACAGTTCCGCCATTATGGAATGGCTGAAAAGTACCGGAGCTTCCAAGGTTGTCGTCCACTTTGACTTGGACGTGATAGATCCTGCCGACATGATAGCAGGTGTCGGCGTTGAACCGGACGGTATGAAGACCGAGGAAGTAGTCCGCGTGATTAACGACATTGCCTCCGAATATGACCTGGTAGGGCTGACCGTAGCCGAACCAATGCCACGTATCGCTATTAAAATCAGGAATATGCTGAACCAGTTGCCTTTATTAAAAGAGTAAGAAAAGAGAAACTCACAAATAATCTCTATATTTGTATGGTCTCAAACAAAAACAACTGGAATCTACAAAAAATACAGACCATGCATACGATATTGATTATTGAAGACGAACCAAGAGTAGCCAGCCTACTCAAGAATGGACTGGAAGAGAATGGTTATCAAACCATGATAGCTTACGATGGTGTCATGGGACTGCGTCTCTTCCGTGTCCATACGTTCGACCTGGTGATTTCTGATATTATCCTGCCCAAGATGGATGGTTTTGAGCTATGTAAAGAAATCCGTAAGACAAACCCAGGCATCCCTATCCTGATGCTGACAGCCTTAGGCTCTACAGATGATAAACTGGATGGATTCGATGCAGGAGCCGATGACTACATGGTGAAACCTTTCGATTTCCGCGAACTCTATGCAAGAATCAGGGTACTGCTGAAACGTAATAATGAAGCAACCGCACCGCAACCCCGGGAGATCAGATATTCCGACCTGTACATTGACCTACAAGGAAAAAATGTAACCCGAAACGGTACTCCCATCAAACTTTCACCCAAAGAATATAATCTGTTACTCTACATGACCGAGAATGCAGAGCGGGTTCTCAGTCGTATAGAGATAGCCGAAAAGGTTTGGAATACCCACTTTGATACCGGAACCAACTTTATCGACGTATACATCAACTATCTCCGCAAAAAGATAGACAAGGATTTCGACACCAAACTGATCCATACCAAAGCCGGTATGGGCTTTATACTGACGGATAAACTATGAAGATCAGAACAGCCTTAACCCTGCGGTACACTTGTATCACAGCCGCCGTGTTCCTGGTATTTATCACCGCCATCTATTACGTCAGTGAGCACTCGCGCAGCAATGCCTTTTTCCGGAATCTGAAAAGCGAAGCCATCACCAAGGCACATCTGTTTCTGAATAACCAGGTGGATGCCGAAACCATGCAATCCATTTACCTGAACAATAAAAAGTTTATCGACGAAGTAGAAGTAGCCGTCTACGACACCGACTTCCGGATGTTATACCACGATGCCTTGCAAAACGACATCATAAAAGAAACTCCGGAAATGATAGAGCGCATCCTCCAGAAGAAAGAAATAGACTTCTACATCGAAGATTACCAGGGAGTAGGCATCATCTATACTTTCGAAGGTAAGGATTACATCGTTACCGCCGCCGCTTATGACGGCTACGGATATGCCAAACGGGAAATCCTGAAAGAAACACTCGCCCTATTACTATTCAGCGGACTGACCGCACTGATTATTGTAGGCTACCTCCTTGCCCGGAGCGCATTGGCCCCCATCAGAAGCATCGTAAAAGAAGCGGAGAACATAACCGCCTCACGAATCAACAAACGCCTGCCCGTCAAGAATGAGAAAGACGAATTAGGCGAACTGAGCCTTACCTTCAATGCCTTGCTCGACAGACTGGAAAAGTCATTCAATTCGCAGAAGATGTTTGTCAGCAACGTGTCGCACGAACTGCGTACCCCTATGGCTGCACTTTCTGCCGAACTTGATCTTGCCGTGCAGAAAGAACGAAGTCCCGAACAATACCAAAACGCCATCCACAACGCGTTGCAGGATTCGCAAAGAGTGATTAAACTCATCGACGGATTACTGAACCTTGCCAAAGCGGATTATGAACCGGAACAGATCAAAAGAGAAGAAATCCGTCTGGACGAACTGTTGCTCGATGCAAGGGAACTTGTCTTGAGGGCGTACCCCGATTTCCATGTGGAACTCGTATTCGAGCAGGAAGCCGAAGACGACAAGGTACTCACAGTGATCGGTAATAGTTACCTGCTTACAACAGCGTTCGTAAACCTCATCGAAAATAATTGCAAGTACTCCCGGAACCAAACTTCTTTTATCCAGATTTCTTTCTGGGAAGAATGGTCCATCATCCGCCTTTCGGACGACGGTGTGGGCATGTCGGACAAGGACAAAGAGCACTTGTTCCAACTCTTCTACCGTGGCGAAAACAAAGATGTGGCATCCGGCTACGGCATCGGCATGACTTTGGCACAAAAGATACTGAGCCTGCACAAAGGGGAAATATCCGTCTTCTCGCATCCGGGTGAAGGGACCACTTACGTCGTTAAACTCCCGCATATCTGATTTCTCTAATGGTTTTCTAATACCACTCTAATAAATCTCTAACGGCTTCTCCACGAAGCCGTTCTTACTTTTGCGCCGTGAAATAGAAACGCAATTAGTAACTTCAAAAAAAGGAAAGAGATTATGAAGTGGAAGAAAAAGTTACAGCAGCCTCAGTATGCGCTCAACTCCGAGAAAGTATTCCTGACTGCCACACAACCGGCAAAATCCGTTTACTCATACCTGCAAACGACAAGGCTCGGGTTGACAAGAGCAGAAGTTGAAGACCGCCAACTTACGTATGGAAAGAACGAAGTGGTTCACGAACAAAAGAAAAATCCGTTCATCGTATTCATCAAAACTTTCATCAATCCGTTCATAGGAGTGCTGACCGGATTGGCAGTCATATCACTCGTCATCGACGTACTCATGGCAGAACCGGGAGAACAGGAATGGACGGGAGTCGTCATCATCGCCGTCATGGTGGTGTGTAGTGCCATCCTGCGCTTCTGGCAAGAATGGAAAGCCAACGAAGCCACAGACTCGCTAATGAAAATGGTAAAGAATACCTGTCTCGTGAAACGTGCCGGAAGTGGTGAGGAAGAACTGGATATCACGGAACTGGTTCCGGGAGACATCGTCTTCCTGGCAGCCGGAGACATGATTCCGGCAGACCTGCGCATCATCGAATCCAAGGACTTGTTCATCAGCCAGGCTTCCCTGACCGGGGAGTCGGAACCGATAGAGAAGTTTCCGGAAGTAAAGGAAAAGCAATACCGGAAAGGCAGCATCGTGGAACTGGATAACATCTGCTACATGGGTTCCACCGTTATCAGTGGCGCAGCCAAAGGTATTGTGTTTGAAACCGGCAACAGGACCTTCCTCGGTACTATCGCCCGCAACCTCACGGGACACCGTGCCACTACTGCTTTCGACAGGGGAATCAGCAAAGTAAGCCTGCTGCTCATCCGTTTTATGCTGGTCATGGTTCCGTTCGTCTTCTTCATCAACGGGTTTACGAAGGGGGATTGGTTCGAGGCTTTCATCTTCGCCATTTCGGTAGCCGTGGGACTCACGCCCGAAATGCTTCCGATGATTGTAACCGCGAACCTCTCTAAAGGCGCTCTGTCCATGTCGAAGAAGAAAACGATTGTCAAGAATCTGAATGCCATCCAAAACTTCGGTGCGATGAATATTCTTTGCACCGATAAAACGGGTACGCTGACATGCGACAAGATTGTTCTAGAAAAGTACATCAATGCCGATGGCAGCAATGACGAAAGCAAACGGATATTGCGTCACGCCTACTTCAACAGCTATTTCCAGACCGGATTAAAGAATCTGATGGACAAAGCCATCCTCTCGCACGTAAAGGAACTGAAGCTGGAACATCTGAAGGATGCCTACACCAAAGTGGACGAAATACCGTTCGATTTCATCCGTCGGAGAATGTCCGTAGTGATAGAAGACAAACAAGGGAAACGCCAGATCATCACCAAAGGCGCCGTGGAAGAGATGCTCAGTATCTGTTCACACACAGAGTTCAATGGAGAAGTGCAATCTCTGACGGATGAACTGAAGGTTAAAGCCCAAAAGATCAGCGAAGAAATGAACCGGAAAGGAATGAGAGTGCTGGCCGTTGCTCAGAAAAGCTATATAGAGAAGGTGGGTAATTTCTCCGTGAGTGATGAAAAGGAAATGGTTCTGATTGGCTTCCTGGCTTTTCTTGATCCCCCGAAACCATCTGCGGCAGAAGCTATTAAGCAACTGCATGAGTATGGTGTGGAAGTTAAAATCTTATCGGGGGATAATGATATTGTAGTGAAAGCCATAGGTCGGCAAGTAGCTATCGACACAAGTTATTCATTGACCGGACCGGATATTGAGAATATGGATGAGGCTACTTTGAAAGAGCGTGTAAAGACCACCACCTGTTTTTCCAAATTGACGCCTCTACAAAAAACACAGATTATTTCCATCTTACAGGAACAGGAGAATACCGTAGGATTTCTGGGAGACGGCATCAATGATGCTGCCGCCTTACGGCAATCGGATATTGGCATTTCGGTAGATTCTGCCGTGGACATCGCCAAGGAAAGTGCCGACATCATCCTGCTGGAAAAAGACCTGATGGTACTGGAAGACGGAGTACTGGAAGGCCGGAAGACTTTCGGGAATATCAATAAGTACATCAAGATGACGGCAAGTTCAAACTTCGGTAATATGTTCAGTGTCATGTTTGCCAGTGCGTTTCTGCCGTTCTTGCCGATGATGCCGATTCATCTGCTCATTCAGAATCTGCTATACGATATCTCGCAAACTACAATTCCGTTCGACCGCATGGACCCGGAGTTTCTGAGAAAGCCACACAGATGGGATGCATCAGACCTGAAACGTTTTATGATTTATATCGGGCCAATCAGTTCCATATTTGACATTGTCACGTATCTGGTGATGTGGCATGTGTTTGGCTGTAATAGTCCGGAACACCAGTCGTTGTTTCAGTCAGGATGGTTTATTGAGGGGCTGCTTTCGCAAACTCTGATTGTACACATGATACGTACACGGAAAATTCCGTTCATACAGAGCCGCGCCACTTGGCCCGTAATCGGTATGACTACTTTGGTGATGGTTATAGGAATTGTGATACCGTTCACATCTTTCGGAGCATCCATTGGTTTACAGGCGCTTCCATTGAGTTACTTCCCGTGGTTGATGGGGATTCTGCTCTCCTATTGCGTACTGACTCAATTGATAAAGAACTGGTATGTCAGAAGGTTTTCGAGTTGGTTATAAAAGAAAGCCCTGCTTTTCTTCTTTGTCAGACGATACTGGCGGATGAAGAAAGCAGGGCTATTAGTATCAACAAAACTACAGTACTATTATTCAGATTCTATCAAATGGTCTGTTATTCAGAAAAAGATTCGTCGCATACTTCGGTGACTTGTTCATAAGGAATACATCCATAGCTGCGGTCGTCCAGATAACGCAATGCTACATACGGTACATCTGCCCCGGAAACATACATTTGCAATATAGATATAACCTCCGCCATACGCGAAGTGAATGAGCCATTTCGTTCATTATAAACCTTCACCCACACACGGTCTCCTCTTTTGATGGGAAGTTCTATATTCTTCATAAATAGTATAATTAATGCGTTTGTTGGAATTACTTGCATAGTAACGGCAAA
>OHLA01000870.1_pt1 | contig 10583 bp, 7 predicted proteins | sample 1568961 | NCBI WGS metagenome assembly OHLA01 (sample SAMEA3879530, study PRJEB24766) | human gut metagenome | biome: human-associated habitat; feature: feces | place: USA | collected 1985/1987
AAGCAGGTGCTGAGGGAATGTAGTGCATTGAAGATTAATTATTCAACTGATAACTAATTAGTTTATAAATAGTGTCACTATATAGCCAGCATAGTGACACTATCCAATCAGCATAGTGACACTATTCCAACCGGATAGCGACACCATCTTAAAAGGTCTATAATTTTTGTTTTATTCATCATCCCCGTCATCCGCTATCGGCAGAATTCTCTGACTTTCCTCATGGGGCAATTGTTCTACTTGGCGTAGTTTCCGTTCAATAGCGCGGGTTCTTTTTCCCATCACTTCTTCCAGTTGGTCACCGGCACTTTGCAGGTTCTTCTGTACCTTTTCGAGTAGGCCTCCGAATTTGCTGAATTCAGTTTTAACTGCTCCCAAAACTGTCCACACTTCTCCGGTACGCTTTTGAATAGCCAGCGTGCGGAACCCCATCTGAAGACTGTTCAATATAGCACCAAGGGTAGTTGGTCCCGTCACTACAATTTTATATTCTTTTTGTAGCGTCTCTACCAAGCTTGTTCTTCGGATCACCTCTGCATAGATGCTTTCAAAAGGCAGGAACATGATGGCAAAGTCTGTGGTGAAAGGCGGGTCTACATATTTATCGTGAATATCTTTCGCCATTTTCTTGATGGTTGTTTCCAGCTGCTTGCCGGATGATTCCATCAATGCAGTATCTCCTGCCTCGAAAGCGTCGTAGTATTGCTCATATACATCTTTCGGGAATTTTGCATCGATAGGCAGGTATACAGTGCTGTTCGCATCATCCTTACCCGGTAACTTAATGGCAAATTCCACAAATTCAGTTCCGCTTTTCTTGGTTTTCACATTGGCGTCATATTGTTCCGGACTCATCATCTGTTCCAGCAATGCTCCTAACTGAACTTCACCGAATGTACCGCGCATTTTTACGTTACTCAATACTTTTTTCAGTCCACCGACGTCTTGTGCGAGAGATTTCATTTCTCCCAGTCCCTTCTGTACATTTTCCAGTTGTGAGCGGACGATTTCAAAGGACTGTCCAATGCGTTCATTCAATGTCTTCTGCAATTTTTCTTCCACCATCAGTCGCATATCATCCAGCCGCTTTTCAGTCGATTTTATCAAGACCTCTTGCTGGCGTGCCATTGTGTCGAACTTTTGGCGTTGCAGTTCCCCGTTTGTCATCATGTTCTTATGCAGTACGTCTTGCAATTGTTGCATATTCTGATTCAGCGTTTGGGTCATTTCCATGCGAAGTTCCCGGATACTGCGGTTTAGTTCTTCGCGGTTCTCTTGCATTTGCTGGCGCAAGGCTATTTGTAATTGTTCTGCTTGAGTTTGATTGTTGCCTTTGGTTAGTGATAATACAAGTAGGACTATCATTAACACGGCAATAACAATAAGTAGAATCAGTTCCATTAATATGTCAGAATTTCGTTTCCGGTTTCAGTAATCAGAATCATATTCTCCCATTGGGCAGAAGGCAGTCCGTCATCCGTGCATACCGTCCATCCGTCAGCTTCGTCAACAAATACTTCATAAGTACCCATATTTATCATCGGTTCAATGGTGAAGGTCATGCCCGGAACGATCATCATTCCTGTTCCCCGGCGTCCGAAATGTTCCACATCCGGTGCTTCATGAAACTGCATTCCTACACCATGCCCGCAAAGATCGCGTACCACGTTGAATCCGTTCTTTTCTGCGTGTTCCTGAATAGCGGCGCCTACATCTCCTAATTGTTTCCAAGGCTGTGCGGCGGCTATACCTATTTCCATACACTCTTTAGTCACTTGAACCAGTTTGCGCATTTCGGGACTTACGTCACCGATCATAAACATACGGGATGCGTCGGAGAAATATCCTTTGTAAATCGTAGAAACATCGACGTTAATGATATCGCCCTCTTTTAAGATCACATCCTCACTTGGAATACCGTGGCAAACCTCGTCGTTGATGGAAGTGCAAACGCTCTTCGGGAAGCCCTCGTAGCCGAGTGGAGCCGGGATGCCGCCCAGTTCGCGGGTTTTGTCGTCAACCCATTTGTTGATCTGCTCTGTGCTGATTCCGGCACAGATATTCTCTGCCACATAATCCAGAACGGCGATATTCACTTTACCGCTTTCCCGGATGCCCTCGATCTGCTCCGGCGTCTTGATTATATCATGTCCGGGCACGATATGTCCTTCCAACTCAAAGCCATGAATCTTTTCATCAAACCGCATGTGGCAATTCTTGTACTTTTTACCGCTGCCGCACCAGCACGGGTCGTTACGTTCCAGTTTCTTACTCATTTTCTGTGTTTTCCTCCAGTTCTCCGGCTTCAATTCTGGCAGCTTTTTCTTCCAGATACATCCACCGCTCCATTTTTTCTTCGAGCTTTGCAGAAGCCTCTTCCTTTTGCTTCGACAACTCGTTTAAACGGACAAAGTCCGTCGCCGCCTTCAGAATATCCTCGTCCAGTCGACAGACCAAATCTTCCAGATCCGCCATCTCCTGTTCAATCGTATCATAATCCTTCTGTTCCTGATAGGTAAATTTCAGCTTCCGTGCAGGTTTTTTCCAGGTTGCCCTTGCAGACTCGCCCCTTTCCCCTGAGGTTTCTTTTCTGCCGCCGTTTCCGGCTTCTGTTATACTGTCAAATTCCTGCGTCTCCATACTTTTACGCAGCGCATAATCGCTGTAATTGCCTTCGTACTGCTGCAGATGTCCGCCCTCTTCGAAGGCGAAAATCCGGCTCACCGTCCGGTCGAGAAAATACCGGTCATGGGAAACAATGATGACGATCCCCTCAAAATGATCCAGATAATCCTCAAGCACTGTCAGTGTTGTGATGTCGAGGTCGTTGGTCGGCTCATCCAAAATGAGAACATTGGGCGCGCCCATCAGCACCCGCAGCAGATTCAGCCGCCGTTTTTCCCCACCGGAAAGGCGCCCGATCTCCGTATACTGCTCGCTTCCTTCAAACAAAAAGCGCTCCAGCATCTTCGCCGCAGACACGCTTCCCTCCGTCGTCGGCACAAATTCCGCAACCTCACGGACGTAGTCAATCACGCGCATATTCGGATCCATATGCGTCACTTCCTGCGCATAATAGCCGATTTTCACAGTCTGTCCGACGATAATTTCCCCACTGTCGGGCTGTTCCTTTCCGGTCAAAAGCTTCATCAGCGTCGTCTTTCCGCATCCGTTTGCGCCGATAAACGCGACACGGTCATTTTTCAGAAAAATATACGAAAAGTCGTGAATCAGAATTCTGTCCCCGTATCCCTTTTCCACATGACGGGCTTCCAGGGTCGTCCTGCCAAGGCGCGTTGAAATGCTGCCGAGCTCCACCTGTCCGTCCGTCTCCGGCGCGTTGCGATTTTTCAACTCTTCATAGCGTTCCAGACGCGCTTTCTGCTTTGTCGAACGCGCCCGCGCGCCGCGCTGTACCCATGCAAGCTCTGTCCGAAGGATATTCTGGCGCTTTAGCTCCGTTGCCTGTGCCATTTCTTCCCGCTGCGCCTTTAATTCCAGATAACCGGCATAGTTCGTGTCGTAAGAATAAAGCTTTCCCTTGTCGACCTCTGCGATCCGATTGCACACACTGTCTAAGAAATACCGGTCATGAGTAATCATCACCAACGCCTCTTTGCGCTGTTTTAGCTGCTCCTCCAGCCAGTCCGCCATTTCATGGTCCAGATGGTTCGTCGGCTCGTCCAGAAGCAAAATATCCGCTTCCTTTAATAAAACGCTCACCAGCGCAAGGCGTTTTCTCTGTCCACCGGATAGCTCGCCCGATTTCTGGTCAAAGCTCGAAACGCCCAGCTTCGTCAGCATCGTTTTCGCCTTTGTCACAAGCGCCGCCTCATCCTGATGATCCCGCTTCTCTGCCTGTCCGGATTCCGGTCCGGACAACTCCCTGTGTCCTGCCAGCACACAGTCAAGGGCCGTCATTTCCGGATCAAAGACCGGGTGCTGGGGCAGATAGGCGATCACCGCATGGTTCGCTTTCGTCACTGTACCCTCGTCCGTCTCTTCCAGCCCCGCCATGATTTTTAACAGCGTGGACTTGCCGGTTCCGTTGATGCCGATGATCCCGACCTTTTCGCCCTCCTGTAGAAAAAACGACGTATCGTCAAACAGTTGCCGTCGGCTGTATGATTTTGATAAATGTTCTATGGAAAGTAAATTCATTGCAATCCTCATTTCTGCTGCGGTCATTTTGGTCAGTTTTCTCTAACTTCTGTTCACAAACTGCCAGAACACCATTTCTATTATAATTCTCCCCCTGCATTCGTGCAAGAAGTTGTTTTTTTCCATTGTTTTTACATGGCAAAACGTGGTACAGTGCACACATAGCTTACTCATAGCTTTCTGTGGATAAATTTTCTGCTCGCAGAAAAATCTATCTGCAGGAAGCTGCGAATGGCGCGACTGTGTAGGCAGATTTCCCGCCCGCAAAAATGTATTTACGAAAGAGGTCACTCCCATGCAACAGGAACAATCCATTTCCAGTCAAAATTTGTCCGATTCCCGGCTCAACCGCTTCGGATTCCATTCTAAAAAGCCGTCCGATTCCGCTTTTTATAAGGCGTTTTTTTCCATGTATCCGCTGCTCGTCCTGCAGAATGTCGTGACGCTTTCCGTCAATCTCGCCGACAACATGATGCTCGGAGCTTACGGTGAATCCGCACTGTCCGGTGCTGCAGCCGTCAATCAGATTCAGTTCGTCTATCAGTGCCTGCTTACTGCCCTGGGCGATGGACTCGTCATGTTCGGCAGCCAGTATTGGGGCAAAAAGCAGCTTTCCCCGCTGCGCAAAATCGCCGCATCCGCCATGCACTTCGGGCTTTTGCTTTCTGCAGTTTTATTCCTGCTGGTCAGCATTTTCCCGATACAGGCGCTTCGGATTTTCACGACGGATTCCGCCATCCTCGAACAGGGCGCACAGTATCTGAATATTATCCGTTTTACTTACCTGTTCTTTGCAATCACACAGATTCTGCTCGCAACCCTTCGAAGTGTGGAAATCGTCGGCATTGCGTTCCGGCTTTCCTGCATGGCGCTTCTTGTCAATTGTTCGATTAACTATCTTCTGATTTTCGGTCATTTTGGATTCCCGCAGCTGGGCATCCGCGGTGCAGCGATCGGTACGCTGACCGCCCGCATATTGGAGGTTATCGTTCTGCTTGTTTACCTTTTCCGCAGCGCAGGCAAAAAGCTCGGGCTGCATTTTTCCAATTACTTCCATGTCGATCCGGTTCTGACGAAGGATTACCTCAAAACAACAGCCCCTATGCTCGTCACGAATGGACTCTGGGGCGTCAATACCGCCCTGCAGACCGTTATTTTAGGGCATATGACAGCTGCTGCCATCGCGGCAAACAGCGTTGCCTCGACCCTTTACATGCTCATCAAATCCACCGCCGTCGGTGCTTCCTCCACAGCCTCCGTCATGATCGGAAAAGCAGTCGGCTCCGGTGACATCCCGCTGACAAAACACTATTCCAAACTGCTGCAGCGTCTGTTTTTATGCATTGGTGTACTGTCCGGCATTACACTGTTTTTCATCCGTATCCCGATCCTCTCGATCTACGATCTGCAGCCTGCCACAAAGGAAATGGCAAATACTTTTCTCATCATCCTGAGTGTCATCTGCGTCGGCATGACTTATCAGATGCCCACCAATAACGGCATCATCCGCGGCGGCGGGAACGCACTTTTCGTCGTCAAAATGGACCTGATCAGCATCTGGTGCATCGTCCTGCCGCTGTCGTTTTTCATGGCGTTTGTGATGCATGCATCCCCGACCGTCGTGGTCTGGTGTCTGAACGCAGATCAGATTTTTAAATGCGTGCCCGCCTTTCTGGAATCCAACTACGGCAACTGGATTCGGAAGCTGACGCGGGACGAGTGAGGGCGCAGGCTTGATGCAACGCCCCACGCCATCCGGCAAAGACACAAAAAACCCGGAGCAGAATGTCTTCTCAGCAAATATTTGCCAGATAGCATCCTGCTCCGGGATTTTTTATTCGCATATTGGCATCAGACAGCTGCACTTCTTCCAGCCTTCCGATGCTGCGCATGACACGTGCAGAGCCATTTGGCGACAGGCTGCCGCTTCAACCGCCCTGCCCGTGCCGCGTGCTTGCGCTGTTTATGCGTTTACTTTTTCTACACCAATGGTAACGGTTTCTCCGTTAACGTTCCACTCCTTGCTGACTGCAAGCGCCTCTTCACCGACGAACGCATCCGCCAGAACCTTGCCGGCGATCATTGCTTCATTCCGTGCAACAATGCCTTCTACCTTCTCATTGCCGCAGACAGAAACCTTAATGTGATCCATCACTTCAAAGCCTGCATCCTTACGCATAGTCTGGATCTTGCTGATGACTTCGTATACAAAGCCCTCTTCCAGCAGCTCCTCAGACAGGTTGGTGTCCAGAACAACTGTCATGTAGTTGTCTGCCTCAGATACATAACCGGGCTTCTGAGCCATATCGATCAGCAGGTCCTCTTTGGTCAGCTCCACTTCTGTGCCGTTCACGTCAAATTTCAGTGCTCCAACGCTTTCCAGCTCATCCATTGCAGCATTTCCATCCAGCTCATCCAAATGCTTTTTGATGCCGCCAAGCTGTTTGCCGTATTTGGGTCCAACTGTACGCAGCTGAGGCTTGAAGGTGTATGCAGTAAAGTCACGCACGTCATCTGTGAAGACTACCTTCTTGACATTTAATTCATCCTCGATGATCTCCTGATAGAAATCAGACAGCTGCTTGTCGGCTTTGACAAACATCGTGCCGATAGGCTGACGGTTCTTGATGTTTGCCGTGTTACGGCACGCACGTCCCATAACGACGATTTCCAGAACCTCTTTCATATCCTCTTCCAGCTTCTCATCGATCATAGCGGTATCCACGGTCGGGAAGTCGCACAGATGAACACTTTCCGGAGCGCTTGCATCTACGCTGCAGACGAGGTTTCTGTAAATATCCTCTGTCATAAACGGGATCATCGGGGCTGCAGCCTTGGCAGTTGTCACAAGAGCTGTATACAGTGTCATGTAAGCGTTGATCTTATCCTGCTCCATGCCCTTTGCCCAGAAACGTTCCCGGCTTCTTCTTACATACCAGTTACTTAAATCATCCACAAAATCCTGCAGTGCTCTTGCAGCTTCCGGGATACGGTACTGATCCAGGTTTTCATCCACAGCCTTTACCATGGTGTTGAGTCTGGACAGAATCCATTTATCCATAACGGAAAGCTTATCATATTCCAGAGTGTGCTCTGCCGCATTGAAATTATCGATATTTGCATACAGTACAAAGAACGCATAGGAGTTCCACAGCGTGCTCATGAACTTACGCTGACCTTCCATAACCGCCTTGCCGCTGTAACGCTTCGGAATCCAGGGAGCGGATACCGTATAGAAATACCAGCGGTTTGCATCTGCGCCGTATTTTTCCAGGGCTTCGAAGGGATCTACCGCATTCCCCTTGGATTTACTCATCTTCTGACCATTTTCATCGAGAACGTGACCCATAACGATAACGTTTTCAAAAGGAGAGCGGTTAAACAGCAGCGTAGATTCCGCCATCAGAGAGTAAAACCAGCCTCTTGTCTGGTCAACAGCCTCGGAAATGAACTGTGCCGGGAACTGTCTCTTAAATACGTCCTGATTTTCAAAGGGATAATGATGCTGTGCAAAGGGCATTGCGCCGGAGTCAAACCAGCAGTCGATTACTTCGGGAACACGGTGCATGGTGCCGCCGCACTCCGGGCACTTCATTGTGATCTCGTCGATATAAGGACGATGCAGCTCTACAGTCAGCGCCTTTTCGTTGCCGGATTTTTCAAACAGCTCCTGACGGCTGCCGATGGATTCCATATGTCCGCAGGAGCACTCCCATACATTCAGAGGAGTTCCCCAGTAACGGTTTCTGGAAATACCCCAGTCCTGTACGTTTTCCAGCCAATCGCCGAAACGTCCTTTACCGATGGATTCCGGAATCCAGTTTACCGTATTGTTATTTGCGATCAGTTCATCGCGGACTGCCGTCATGCGGATGAACCAGGATTCTCTTGCGTAGTAGATCAGGGGCGTGTCGCATCTCCAGCAGTGAGGATAGCTGTGTTCAAACTTCGGAGCCGCAAACAGCAGGTGCGCATCCTCCAGAGCCTGCAGGACAAGGGGATCTGCTTTCTTTACAAATACACCCGGCCAGGGAGTTTCTTTGGTCATATCGCCTTTACCGTCTACCAGCTGTACGAACGGAAGATCATATTTTCTGCCTACGTTTGCATCGTCTTCACCGAATGCAGGTGCGATATGAACCACGCCGGTACCATCTGTCAGGGTAACATACGTATCGCAGGTTACATAGTAGGCTTTCTTATTCTGTTTTTTGCAGATATCCACTGCACAGTCAAACAGCGGCTCATACGCCTTGTATTCCAGATCTTTACCGGTGTAGGTTTCCAGCACTTCATAGGCGGGAGCTTCCGGATTTTCCGCATTCAGCTTGCCAAGAACAGTATCCAGCAGAGCTTCTGCCATATAATAGGTATAGCCGTCAGCAGCTTTTACCTTGCAGTATGCTTCGTTCGGATTTACGCAGAGTGCAACGTTGGAGGGCAGGGTCCACGGCGTGGTTGTCCATGCCAGGAAATAAGCATCTTCGCCGACTACCTTGAAGCGAACGACTGCAGAACGTTCCTTGACATCCTTATAGCCCTGCGCAACCTCCTGTGCAGACAGCGGTGTTCCGCAGCGAGGACAGTAGGGAACGATCTTAAAGCCTTTGTATAACAGGTTTTTGTCCCAGATCTGCTTTAATGCCCACCACTCGGATTCGATATAGTTATCATCATAGGTAATGTAGGGATTGTCCATATCTGCCCAGAAACCAACGGTATCAGAAAATTTTTCCCACATACCCTTGTACTTCCAGACGCTTTCCTTACATTTATCAATAAAAGGAACCAGTCCATACTGTTCGATCTGATCCTTACCGTCCAGACCCAGCAGCTTTTCCACTTCCAGCTCAACCGGAAGTCCGTGGGTATCCCAGCCTGCCTTACGGGGTACATAATAGCCCTTCATGGTGCGGTAACGAGGAATCATGTCCTTGATAACACGGGTTTCCAGATGTCCGATATGAGGCTTGCCGTTTGCAGTCGGAGGTCCGTCATAGAATGTGTAGGTCGGACCCTGCTTGCGCTGTTCCATACTCTTTTTAAAAATATCATTGTCACGCCAGAACTGTTCAACGTTCTTTTCGCGTTCCATGAAATTCAAGTTTGTGTCAACTTTGTTGTACATGGCTTTGTTCCTTTCCTTTGAAATAAAAAAGCCCCGTCCCTGTAAAGGGACGAGGCACTTGTTCGTGACTTCGTTTCACCACCCGTTACAACATACGCCCGCTGCAAATCAACTCTGCCGGGAAATATGCGCTCCGATAACGCCGGAAACTGACGTTGCTGCCTACCAGATACCCTGATCCTGTGTTTCCTGCAAAAGCTTCTGCTCTTCGGAAACCGGACCTGCCCCGAATACCGTTTGACCGCACAACTCGGAAGGGATTTTCAACCAACTCTACTCGCACCGGTCTTGCACCTGCACCGGCTCGCTGCAGCTTTCAACGATGGCTTACTGTCTTCGTCACAGTCTTTCTTTTTTTTAACCTGTTTCTATGAGGCTGGAATGCGTGTGCATTCCGATGCCATAGATTATAAAACCCGAATTGCGGCATTGTCAAGCGGAATGGGAAGATTTTCCTGGAGCGAACGGCACATTTAAAGTGATTCTCTGATTTTATCTTTTTTTAATCAGATTTTCACACAATCGACACAGTTTTGGACTACATTAGTATTTATCAATAGGAACGAACCTTCGCGAAAACGAACCGCTCGCTCGGAAAAGAGGGCTATTATGAGTGATCAGGGCAAAATTGAAAAAATCCACAAACTTGATACGAAGCATAAAACAGCTTCTATTATTAAAATGATGGAGGGCAAGCATTCCGACACCGAAATAATTTGTGCGGCGCTGGAAGCACTCGGAGACATTGCCGATGAGGATTCCCTCAATGAGATTACACATTATCTGGAGCATGAAGATCCGGCGGTCCGTACCAAAGCCTGCTGCGTAGCTGCCAAGCTGAATACGGATTATCTAAATACGCGTGTCCGTTATCAGATGTCTCAGGAAAAAGATCCTGAGGTCAAAAAAGCAATTCAGGAAGCTCTGGATCATGCAGGACACATTGTTGAGCCTTAACATTGGGCTTTTGAGACAGACATTCTCTTATATTCGGTGAAGATTGAACTATTTCAACCTCACACTACTTTCTCCTTTCAGGGCGTCGGAAAACCGGCGCCCTCTCCTTTTTTCCGGGAACGTGAGCTGTTAGGTGGATTTCCGGAATCAACCTCACGGCGCAGCGCCGGGCAGAGAGGCAGGTTCTTCGCGAAAAGCATTCTCTGCAGACATTCGGCACCTTCAAGAATACCGCATTTCGAACAATTTACATTTTCCCCATTCCGATATACAATGATGCCAGGGTCAAAAAGTCTAAGCCCACATGAGCTTGCTCATAGGTGGGTGAAAGACCTTT
>OHLA01000896.1_pt1 | contig 10287 bp, 3 predicted proteins | sample 1568961 | NCBI WGS metagenome assembly OHLA01 (sample SAMEA3879530, study PRJEB24766) | human gut metagenome | biome: human-associated habitat; feature: feces | place: USA | collected 1985/1987
GTATTATATTGACTCTTGGAAAAAAGATATAGAACACAATATCTCATTTGTCTTCAATCAAAAAGAAAGAAAGCAAATAATGGATATAATACATGATTGTTTGCAGGCGGATGATTTTAAATATAATTTGAAAGAAACAGATTTGTTATCAATGTTATAAGTCGTTTCATTTAGAGGAACGGGGGAAATAGTACACAAGGTGCTAAACTCACTCTGAACACTGTCTGTTTTAGTAAGAGGAAATTACTGATTTGAATTGCATTTTGTGTTTTGTTACTTAAAGTAGAATCTGAATTTGTGTAATTAGGAAATTGAATAACCGCAAATCCTTCTGTTTTTTCGATTTATCCTGTACTTGTTTGTATACTTGATTTTACATGATGATTTTTATCCATTTTTCAAGTATTAAGAAATTTCTGTTCTGATTGTGGGATTCACTACGTTAAACCCGAACAAAAAGTAAGTCTAAACAGGAATCAACCTTTTACTTTTCTATATTTCTAAGAACTTCCACCCATAATTCTCCTCTTTTTCTTTCTTTTTTCTCGCAGGAAAGAATATATTTGTATCCTAGTTTAAACGAAAACCAGTGTATGATATGATAACAACCCAGTTGCTTCGTCCCGAGAGTATAGTTGTAGTAGGGGCTTCGAATAATGTACATAAGCCGGGTGGCGCTATATTGAAGAATCTGATAAACGGAGGTTATCAGGGAGAACTCCGGGCTGTGAACCCGAAGGAGACAGAAGTGCAGGGAGTTCCTGCCTTTGCAGATGTAAAAGAATTGCCTGATACCGATTTGGCTGTGTTGGCTGTTCCGGCTGTGATGTGTCCGGATATAGTAGAGACACTGGCAAGCGAGAAGCAGACGCGGGCATTTATCATACTCTCTGCCGGATTTGGTGAAGAGACACGCGAAGGAGCGCTGTTGGAAGAACGTATACTGGAAACTGTCAACAAATACGGTGCTTCACTGATTGGTCCGAACTGCATCGGACTGATGAATACCTGGCATCATAGTGTGTTCAGTCAACCCATTCCGCAATTGCATCCTCAAGGAGTCGATTTGATATCCAGCTCCGGTGCGACTGCCGTTTTCATTTTGGAAAGTGCCGTAACAAAAGGTTTGCAGTTCAATTCTGTCTGGTCTGTGGGGAATGCCAAGCAGATAGGTGTGGAAGATGTGCTGCAATATATGGACGAGAATTTCCAGGCAGATAAAGATTCTAAAATAAAACTGCTCTATATTGAAAGTATCGGTGACCCGGACCGTCTGTTGTTCCATGCATCCTCTCTGATAAAGAAAGGCTGTAAGATTGCTGCCATCAAGGCAGGTAGCAGTGAAAGTGGTAGTCGTGCGGCATCTTCGCATACAGGTGCCATTGCCAGTTCGGACTCGGCAGTGGAAGCTTTGTTCCGTAAGGCAGGTATTGTACGTTGTTATTCGCGCGAGGAACTGACGACGGTAGGTTGTATTTTCACTCTGCCGGAACTAAAAGGGAAGAATTTTGCCATCATTACCCATGCCGGAGGTCCGGGCGTTATGCTGACTGATGCGCTGAGTAAAGGCGGACTGAATGTGCCCAAGCTGGAAGGCCCGGTTGTGGACGAATTGAAAAGTAAACTCTTCCCCGGTGCAGCTGTAGGAAATCCGATTGATATCCTGGCTACGGGAACTCCCGACCATTTGCGTCTTTGCCTGGAATATTGTGAAGAGAAATTCGATAATATTGATGCTGTTCTGGCTATCTTCGGGACACCGGGACTGGTTACCATGTTCGAGATGTATGACGTGTTGCATGAGAAGATGCAGACATGCAGTAAACCGATCTTTCCCATTCTTCCCTCCATCAATACTGCCGGAGCGGAAGTTGCCGCTTTCCTTGCTAAAGGCCATGTGAACTTTGCTGACGAAGTGACATTGGGTACCGCATTGTCTCGCATTATGAATGCTTCCCGGCCTGCCGCCAATGAGATCGAACTCTTTGGTGTGGATGTGCCGCGTATTCGTCGTATTATAGACTCTATCCCCGAAGATGGATATATTCAGCCCCATTATGTACAGGCATTGCTGCATGCTGCCGGCATCCCCATAGTTGAGGAATTTGTGTCGGCCAATAAAGACGAGGTGCTGGCTTTTGTTCGTCGCACAGGTTTCCCTGTAGTGGCAAAGGTGGTGGGACCTGTTCATAAATCCGACGTAGGCGGTGTGGTGCTTAACATCAAGGGAGAAGAGCATCTGGCGTTTGAATTTGAACGTATGATGCAGATTCCCGAAGTGACAGGTATCCTGATACAACCGATGCTGACGGGTACGGAACTTTTCGTAGGCGCCAAGTATGAAGAGAAATTCGGGCATGTAGTGCTGTGTGGTTTGGGTGGTATCTTTGTGGAAGTGCTTAAGGACGTTTCTTCCGGTCTGGCACCGCTTTCGTATGAAGAGGCTTACTCCATGATTCATTCCCTTCGTGCTTACAAAATTATCAAGGGAACACGCGGACAAAAGGGGGTGAATGAAGATAAATTCGCCGAGATTATCGTACGCCTTTCTACTTTGTTGCGTTTTGCAACGGAGATCAAGGAAATGGATATCAACCCACTACTGGCAACGGAAAAATATGTGATTGCAGTAGACGCGCGTATCCGAATCGAAAAGAAATGAAACAACGTATTTTCCTTTTTCTCATCTGTCTGATACATGTTTTGGCGCTTTTTCCGAAAAGTGCGGATCGTTTTTTCAGCCAGTACAACTTTAAGTTTATCACTGAAAATGCAGGGCTGCCTTATAGCTTTGTAAGTGATATCTTTAAAGATTCCGGAGGGTACGTCTGGGTTGCCACACATTATGGTATAGGCAGATATGATGGTTATCAGTTCCTGAATTATGGTACACAAACGGAACCGATACGCTTAAAGAATGACTTTGTCCATAAGATTTGTGAAGATAACTTCCGGCGATTGTGGATTGCATCCGAAGGTGGGATAGATATCCTCGACCTGGATACTTATGCTTTGGTAAAACTCCCTGTTCCACCGGATAGTCCGCTGCAAAAGTTATTGAATGAAAACGTTAGTACCATTTATAAAGACAGACAGGGAGATTTATGGATTTCCGGCAATAAAGAACTGTGGTGTATTGATTTGGACGATCAGGGAGATATAAAGACCTGGTATCGTCTGAAGAGCGAATGCGAATCTCCCGTACATGCCATTCTTGATATAGGCTGGACAGTTTGTGCAGGTATTGACAACCAGGTATATCGTGTTGAGAAGCAACCGGATCATCTCTTAAAGGCAGATATCTTGTCCGATAGTTTGGTTTCTTTCAGTGAAGATTGGCGGATTTCCTGTATGCAGGCGGATGGGGATGCTTTGTGGATTGGCTCTAACCGTGGTCTATTCAGATATAATCATGCCGAACGAAGTCTGAAGAGGTATCGCTATTCCACTCATCGTCCCGGAATGTTGAGCCAAGCCTATATAACGGATATCAAACAGACGGAACGGGGACACCTGATCGTATCTACCCTGAATGGACTGAATGTGTATAACAAAGATACGGATACTTTTTCATTCATCCGTCAGACCAGTGACCGGGGTGGAGTAACCATTAACTGTAATGCCATCAACTGCCTGTTCACCGATGGAGAGACCATCTGGCTGGGTACTGAAACCGGAGGCATTAACCTGCTTTCCCCGAAGCGTTTGCAAACAGAATTATGGACATGCGGCACTTCTGTCACAGAAACAGATACTCCTACACCTGTTAATGCTGTAGGTGAAGATAAAGACGGCAATCTTTGGATTGGATTAGTAGAACGTGGACTGATGAAATGGAATCAGGAGGAAAAGACTTGTGCCCATCATCTTTTTTCTCCTAACGATATTACTTCCATCAGTAATAACACTATTACCGGACTGCTGATTGACTCCGATAATCGTTTGTGGGCATATACCTGGGGTGTGGGCATTAACGAACTGAACCTGAATATTCCCAATAACCGTACCTTTAAGCGCTATACCCGTGAGAATATTCCCGAATTGGAAGGTGACTTTATTAATAGTGCCTGTGAAGATGTGATCAATCACGGAATATGGTTCGGCTCTACACGTGGAGTGCATTTCTACGATAAGCGGAAAAATACTTTCATCCGTGTGTTATTCGATCAGTCGGATAATGAGTTCGAAGCGGTTCACGCCCTGTTGATTGATAGAAATAAACGTTTGTGGGTAGGAACCACGCAAGGTGTTTTCATTGTAGACCTTGCTTCTTTTGCTAAGTCGAACAAGCGCTTTGATTATAAATATCTTCGGTATAAACTGGATAATCCACAGTCAACACAACTGGAAAAGATTAATAGCATTTTGGAAGACAAGAATGGTACTATCTGGCTGGGTGGCAATGGAAGCGGACTGTATCAGTTGACGAGTGACAAGAATAATCATTTTGTCTTTAAAAACTATACCACACGTCACGGGTTGCCTAATAATACAATTATCGGTATGGCTGAAGACGGGAAGGGAAACTTGTGGTTGACTACGAATGATGGAGTGTCCCGTCTGAATATTCAGTCGATGACATTCAGTAACTACACGCAGGCTGATGGCCTGCCTGCTACTCAGTTCTACTGGAATGGCATCCATTATTCGTCAAAGCACGACTTTATCTATATGGCTACTATAGACGGACTGGTCATTATTTATTCTGATAATGAAACTTCGCTGTCTGCGGATTCGCATGTGAAACTCTCTTCACTGGCGATTGGAGGAAATATTATCTATCCTTCCAGTGGTGATTATCTGCAAAAGGATATCACCCTTGCCTCCGGTATTTTCCTGCATGAAAGGGAGAATCGTTTCTCCGTAGGATTTACCACACAGAATTATGGAAACAGTAGCCGTATTCGTTTTGCCTATCGTCTGGAGGGATACGAGGAAGAGTGGAATGAAACTCAACCGGGTGATTGTATGGCAAGATATGCAGCTGTCCCGCCGGGGAACTACACCCTGCAAGTGCGTGCGACGGATGAGTTGGGGCGTTGGTCGGATGAAATAACCGACATAGAAGTGGGGATCACTCCTTATTTTTATAAATCCATTGGATTCTATCTGCTTCTTGTCGTAGTTATTTGCCTTGCTATTTATTTATTCTATAAGCGGAAGATGCGGAGTTATCGTGAACAGAAAGCGCGATTGGAAAAAGAAGTGGAACTGCGCACGCAGGAACTGGCTGTCCAGAACAAACAGTTGGAAACCATGGCTCAACACGTAAAAGAGATTACGGAAGAGAAGATTGCTTTCTTTACGAACATCACTCATGAATTCCGTACTCCGGTTACACTGATTCATGGCCCCATTGAACATGCTTTAAAGGAGACACAGGATGAGGCTGTAAAGGCACAGTTGCAGATAGCCGAGCGAAATTCACGGTATTTGCTTTCTCTAGTCAATGAACTGATGGACTTCCGGAAACTGGACATAGACAAGGTGGTGTTGGATAAGCGTTCCTCGAATTTTATCGAGTTTTTGTCTGAGTTGCTGATACCTTTCAGAGTCTTTGCCAAGGAAAGGCATATCGACATATGTACTTATTTCCGTTTGGAGAATCCCTTTCTGATGATCGATACGGGATATATGCGCAAGGTGTTGGTGAATCTGGTTTCGAATGCTATTAAGTTTACACCGGATAGCGGTCGTATTGACATATTTGTGGCATCTGTTAAAGGAAAGAACGGGGAGAAACTATTCTATATGAATGTATGCGATACGGGGCATGGCCTTGTGGCAGAAGATCTGGAAAAGATTTTCGACCGCTTTTACCAGTCTAAGAAGAGTACCAAATATCCGGTTTACGGGCAGAGCGGCACAGGAATCGGTCTTTTCCTGTGCAAGCGGATTGTATATTTGCATGGCGGAGAAATCTTTGCCCGCAATAATCACAGGCAGGGGGCTTCATTCCGTATGTTGATGCCGCTGATTCCCGGAGAACGGGTAGAGACGAATGGGGAGTGGGTACAGCCTGATAGTGTATATCTACCGGATACTTTGCAACCGGAGGATACCCAGAAGAAAGAGACTATCCTGATTGTGGAAGATAATAAAGATATGCGTTCGTATATCCGCACACTGCTTGTGGGGGATTATCGTTTGTTTGAGGCAGGTGACGGGCAGGAGGCTCTTGAAATCGTTCAGAAACATACCGTCGACTTAATAGTCAGTGATTTGATGATGCCTGTGATGGATGGTATGGAGTTGTCCCGCCGTATCAAGGAGAATCTGGCGACTTCGCACATTCCTTTCCTAATGCTTACGGCGCTTCGCTCGGACGTACAAGAGAGAAGAAGCTTTGAAATAGGTGTGGACGAGTATCTTTGCAAACCTTTTGATGAAGAAGTGCTCCGGCTTCGTATCCGTAATATACTAAGTCTGCGAAGGAAATATAAGAAGATGTTCTCATCCAGCAGTAATGTGGAAGAGCTGCATGTAAAGGAAGAATCGCGAGACAAGACATTCATTACGAATGCGGTCAACCTGATGAAGGAACACTATGCCGATGCGGAATATAACCTGGAACGCTTTGTACGCGACATGGGCTACAGCAAGACATTGGTCAACAAGAAAATGCAGGACCTGACGGGGCAGCCCATCGGGCAGTTTATGAAGAACTATCGTCTGAACGTGGCGCAACGGATGATACAGGAAGGATCGGGAGATGTGAATGTTTCCGAAATAGCCTATGCTGTAGGATTCAACGATCCTAAATATTTTACGAAGTGTTTCAAAGAGTTCTTCGGATATTTGCCGAGCTCGAAGCTGGGGAAGAAGGGGTAAAGTGACGAGCTCGTCACTATTTGTCTCATTCTTTACTATATTCGTCCCAAACTTTTCTATTTTCTCCTTACATAAAAAAATAAACGCTTACTTTTGCACATCACCCAGAAGAATGAATACCATGAAAACCAAACTCTGTTTACTCATTTTGTTAATAGTAGGCTTATCCGTTCAGTTATCAGCCAACCCTATAAACGGTTTGCTCGAAAGAATTGATAAGGGAGCATCGAAGAAATTTGTTATCGAATTCAAGAAAGGTGCGGATGATTTTTTCGAACTGGACCAGAAAGGAACTAAAGTCGTAGTCCGGGGTAATAACTATGTGAATATAGCGACAGGTATCAACTGGTATCTGAAATATTATGCCGGTATCCAACTGTCATGGAATGGTATGCAGGCGAAATTGCCGCAGGTACTTCCTCCTGTCCCCCGAAAAGAGCGTCACGAAACATCTCTCTCACTCCGTTACGATTTCAACTATTGTACCTATTCCTACACCATGGCCTTTTGGGATTGGGAACGCTGGGAGAAAGAAATAGACTGGATGGCTCTACATGGTATCAATCTCCCTTTGGCAGCCGTAGGCCAGGAATGTATCTGGTTCAATATGCTTCAAAAACTGGGATATTCTAAAGATGAAATTAACCGATTCATTGCCGGCCCTGCTTTTCTTGCTTGGTGGGCAATGAATAATCTGGAAGGATGGGGCGGACCTAATCCGGATTCCTGGTATGTACAGCAGGAAGCTTTGCAGAAGAAAATTTTGAAGCGTATGCGCGAATATGGCATTAAACCTGTATTTCCGGGATATTCAGGTATGGTTCCCCACGATGCTGATGAGAAGTTGGGACTGAACCTGACCAAGTCTGATTTATGGAACGGCTTTACCCGTCCTGCTTTCCTGCAACCTACCGATGTCCGCTTTGCCGAGATTGCCGATTTATATTATCAGGAACAGGAGAAGCTTTTCGGCAAGGTCGATTATTATTCTATGGACCCTTTTCATGAAGCTGAGAATGCCGCTTCAGTAGATTTCGATGCGGCCGGGAAAGCTATTATGGCGGCTATGAAAAAAGTGAATCCGAAAGCCACCTGGGTAGTGCAGGGCTGGACAGAGAATCCTCGTCCCGAGATGATAAAGAATATGCAGAATGGAGATCTGCTGATACTGGACCTGTTCAGTGAATGTCGTCCTATGTGGGGAATCCCTTCCATCTGGAAGCGTGACAAGGGGTATGAACAGCACAATTGGCTGTTCTGTATGTTGCTCAATTTCGGTGGCAATGTGGGACTTCACGGTCGTATGGACCAGTTACTCGATAATTTCTACCTGACTAAGAATAATCCGTTAGCTGTTCACCTGAAAGGAATAGGTCTGACCATGGAAGGTGCAGAGAATAACCCCATGATGTTTGAACTGATGTGCGAACTTCCCTGGCGACCGGAGAAATTCACGAAAGAAGAATGGCTGAAAGATTATCTCTTTGCCCGTTATGGTGTAAGAGACGAGAAGATAGAAAAAGCATGGACTTTGCTTGCCAATACCATTTATAACTGTCCTTTTGGAAATAACCAACAAGGCCCTCATGAGTCTATTTTCTGCGGACGTCCTTCGCTGAATAACTTCCAGGCATCGAGCTGGTCGAAGATGAAGAACTATTATGATCCTACCGTTACGGAAGAAGCAGCACGGCTGATGGTGGAAGTAGCCGATAAATATCGTGGTAATAATAACTTTGAATATGACCTGGTAGACATCGTACGACAGTCTCTTTCCGATAAAGGACGTATTGTTTATAACCGGACCATTGCTGACTTCAAAAGCTTTGATAAACGCAGTTTTGCCCGTGACTCCCGGAAATTCCTGGATATATTGCTGTTGCAGGATAAATTGCTGGGTACACGTAGTGAATTCCGTGTAGGCCGTTGGATAGAGCAGGCACGCAATTTGGGGACTACTCCCGAAGAAAAAGACCTGTACGAATGGAATGCCCGCGTGCAGATAACCACTTGGGGCAATCGTGTTTGCGCTGATGACGGTGGTCTGCGTGACTATGCACATAAAGAATGGAACGGTATTCTGCGTGATTTCTATTATAAACGTTGGGCAGCCTATTGGCAAACTCTTCAGGATCAACTGGATGGTAAACCCGAAGTTAAGCTGGATTATTATGCGATGGAAGAACCCTGGACACTGGCAAAGAATCCGTATAGTTCGGTTCCTGAAGGAAGCTGTGTGGATGTGGCGAAAGAAGTGTTTGAGAAGGCAATGAGATAGTATAACTGAGATACAACCAACTGTGCATATTGATATTTAGAAAGTATATGGAAAACTCTCACCCCCCAATTTCCACTTCCCCACAGAAGAAGCGACTTTTGTCTCTTGATGTGCTGCGCGGAATTACTGTCGTCGGTATGATTCTTGTCAATAATTCCGGTGGGAAGTTATCTTATGATTCTTTGCAACATTCTGCATGGAATGGGCTGACTCTTTGTGATCTGGTCTTTCCGTTCTTTTTGTTCATCATGGGAGTTTCCACTTATATTGCTTTGAGCAAGTTCCATTTTCAAGCATCTGGTTCAGTGGTCCGTAAGGTACTGAAACGTACTCTTGTTATTTTATGCATCGGCTGGGCTATTCACTGGTTTCACTTTATTTGTGATGGAGATTTCTTTCCTTTTGCCCATCTTCGGCTTACGGGAGTGCTGCCGCGTATAGCCTTGTGCTATTGTGTAGTTTCCTTTGTAGCCTTGTATGTCAATCATAAATATATCGGCTGGATCATTGGTTGCCTTATCGCCGGATATGCCGTTTTGCTTTGTATAGGCAACGGATATGCACCGGATGATACAAACCTTCTGGCTATCATAGACCGGAATGTATTAGGTGCAGACCACCTTTATCATAAAAGCACGATAGATCCGGAAGGACTTACCAGTACCCTTTCTGCTATCGCTCATACCTTGATCGGCTTCTGTTGTGGGAAAATCATTCTGGCTAAGGAAGCTTTGGAACAGAAAACACTGAAATTGTTTGTTGCAGGTTTTATTCTGATGGCATGTGGTTTTGTGCTGACAGAAGCCCTACCGTTGAATAAGCGTATCTGGTCGCCTACATTTGTGTTAGTAACATGTGGATTGGCAGCCATGCTTCAGTCTGTGCTGATTTATTTCATTGATATGAAGGAAAAGAAGAACTGGTGTCGTTTCTTTGAAATATTCGGTGTTAATCCTTTGTTTCTCTACGTACTCAGCGAGGTAGCAGCTATTGTCATTGGCGCCACCGGAAGTAAGCCGGTGATTTACGAAGGGGTACATTTTCTAATAACCGATCCTTATCTGGCATCTGCCGTTTACGCCCTTGCCTTTACACTGCTGATGGGAGCGTGCGGCTATCCATTGTATAAAAAGAAAATCTATATAAAAATATAATAATGATGAGACGAACAATCTATA
>OHLA01000919.1_pt1 | contig 10110 bp, 10 predicted proteins | sample 1568961 | NCBI WGS metagenome assembly OHLA01 (sample SAMEA3879530, study PRJEB24766) | human gut metagenome | biome: human-associated habitat; feature: feces | place: USA | collected 1985/1987
AGTGACAAGTATGCTAAATCCATTCTGTCAAGTTACGGCTGTCAGGCGGTGATAATAAAACGCCTCAATGATAACCGTTACGATTGGGTCGGGAGCATATTCTGTGAGTTTACGCACCCTATAAATGTTTCAGAAGATGAAGCCCGTAAAATCATGCATGAAGCGGCTGTAAATATTCAATACATATTGCCTGAATACAGATAACATTTAAAATTTAAGTTATGAAGATTTTAATCGACAACGGTCATGGGGTTGATACGGCAGGTAAGCGTTCCCCTGACGGCTCTTTGAGAGAGTACAAATACGCAAGAGAAATCGCCGGAAGAATTGTATCAGAGTTGAGAAAACAAGGCTTTGACGCTGAACGTATCGTCACGGAAGAAAACGACATCAGCCTCCGGGAACGGTGTCAACGTGTGAATGCCATTTGTAACAGATTAGGGACAAAGAACGTCATTCTTGTTTCTGTTCATTGCAACGCAGCGGGAAACGGTTCTCAATGGATGAACGCAAGAGGTTGGTCGGCTCACGTCTCCTTGAACGCTTCAACACAAAGTAAGGCTTTCGCCCGTTCTCTGATTAAAGTTGCAGAGAACGAGGGCTTGAAAGTCAGAAAATATGCACATCAAGTCCCTTATTGGGAGCAGAACCTCGCAATATGCAGGGATACAAATTGCCCTGCTGTTCTGACTGAGAACCTATTTCAAGACAATAAAGAAGACGTGGCGTTTCTTCTGTCAGAAGCGGGAAAAGAAACGATTGTCAGTCTTCATGTCAAAGGTATTATCAACTACTTAAAGACAATCTGAAAAATGAAACATCTTCCCCTACTTCTGCTATTAACATTCATTATAGGCGGCTGTGCTTCAAGCCGCCGCCTTTCAGAAAATGTTCATCAACGGGACAGCGTGGACGTTAGGGTCGTAACCCGAATTGAATACGTTCCTGATACTGTCTTCGTTGAGATACCAGCACAAGCGTCAGAACGTGAAACAGCCGACAGCACATCACACCTTGAAAACGATTACGCAACGTCTGACGCTCGGATAAACCCTGACGGCTCTCTATTTCATAACTTGAAGACAAAGCCACAGAAAAAGCCCGTAGAGTTTGAAAAGCCAGTTGAACGCAAAGACAGCATTATTTATAAGACAAAGACAGTAACAGAGACCAAAATAGAGAAAGTCCCTCGTGACCTTACTTGGTGGCAAAAGACACAAATTCTCGGTTTTTGGGGGTGTATCTTCATTCTTATGATAGTTTACAGGAAAAAGATTATATCCTTTGTAAAATGGCTTATCTGATTATCTGATAAAGAAATAAAATCGGAAATTACATCGGAATTTTGGCGATTATATGTATCTTTGAACCGACATATTTGAAAATATAGCGTTTGCTATTGTTTTGAGGGTTAGAAAATCGCCAAAATTTCGAAAAGTCTCAAAAGCAATGGTAGATGCCTGCGTATATGTACGTGGGCATTTCCTTGTTGAGACTTTGGGCGTTTGGCGATGCCTCTAACCTAACAAGAATGCCCACGTTTTTGTGTGTGTCTGTGAACAACGGCAATCACTATAAAGAGAACCGTTAAATAACAGATATATGGATTTCAAAGATTCAATCAAACAAATTTCAGAACGTATCGAAACCCTCAAAGCCAATCTTCCAACAGAAGAAGCGACAAAGACGGCTTTGATTATGCCTTTTATAAACGCACTGGGGTATGACGTTTTCAACCCTTTGGAGGTGTTGCCCGAAATGTGTTGTGACATCGGCACAAAGAAAGGCGAAAAAATTGACTACGCCATAATGAAAGACGGCGAGCCGATTATACTTATTGAGTGCAAGCATTGGGAACAAGACCTGAACCTGCATGACAATCAACTGTTACGTTACTTCAATGTCTCAAAGGCAAAATTCGGCGTATTGACCAACGGCATAACATACAGGTTTTACACTGACCTTTCAGAACCAAACATTATGGATGAAAAGCCGTTCTTGGAAATCAATATGCTTGACCTGAAAGACACGCAAATCGAAGAATTGAAGAAATTCCATAAATCGTATTTTGATGTTGATATGATTCTGAGTTCAGCAAGCGAACTTAAATACATGGGGGAACTGCGAACCGTCATCGGGAAAGAGTTCACGAATCCGTCCCCTGATTTTGTGCGTTTCTTCGGGAAGCAAGTGTACGATGGTGTATTTACCCCAAAAGTACTTGAACAGTTCACAACCCTTGTAAAGCGCACAATCAACAACTATGTTAGCGATATAATATCAGACAGGCTGAAAGCCGCCATAAAGGATGAAGAACAGCCCACAGAGGGCACGCCAGCAGTTCAACAACCGACAGAAGAAGAACAGCCCGATAACGGGATTGTTACCACAGAAGAAGAACTGGAAGCATTCTATATCGTGAAATCACTTCTAAGAAACATTTTCCCGGCTGAACGGATAACTTATAAAGACACACGTTCTTATTTCGGTGTTTCCATAGACAATAATGTGCGAAAGACTGTCTGTCGCTTTTATTTTGACCCTCCTACAAGAAAAAGGCTTGCGGTCATTGACGAAAACAAAAGTGAAAAGATGTACAAGTTAAATTCAATCAATGACATTTATAACTATGCCGATACTCTGATTGAGGCGGCAAAAAAATATTTATTATGAGGATTGTTATTTTATTAATCATATCTATGTGGCTGTTCCTTTCTTGTGGAAATGGCAAGAAACTACCCAATGTAGGAGATAAGGTTTATGTGGTTCAAGAATGTCTTTCCGCTGTCAGTGAAGATGATTTTGCAGAATTGAACAAGGTTTGCAATAGAAAAGACGAAAGCAGGTTGGAAGAAATGATATTATCAGAAAAGGTTTTTATACTAAATCCAACAAATGAGTGTAAATTGATTGAGGCTAAATTTGGCAAATACAAAATTCGAGTAAAAGTTGATTGGGATAAAGAAATAGACTTGTGGGTTGCTTCTGAATTTATCAAATAAAGATACATGCACATGGGAATAACATCAAGAAGTCAGCTAACACCGAATGGCGTTTTCTGTGCCCCGATGATTCCGGCAATGATAATTTACACCAATAAAACATTTGGGCGGCACATACAAAAAATTCGATGAAAATAACTTTCAGATAATAAGGCAGGGTTTCCGCAAACCGTGGAATCCCTGCCTTATTTTATCTTTCGCTCCTCTTGCGTCTTTGATATATAGTAGGAGAAGTAACTACAGATAACATTTGAAACAAAGTTTCTAAATATCCCAAATATGTATATCTTTGTTGCTGAATAAGCCACAAAAAAGAGTTTCTAAACATTTTTGTTGCTATTCTGTTGCTTTTATCTGTGCAACAAACATTTATCTATTTGCAAATCAATATATTATACTAAATTAATAACATTTTGCGTCGGCAAATGATGGCTTGTAAACAGCCATAAGCAACCATAACCATTTAGAATAAAGTCGCTGAAATCCAGCGACTTTTATTTTTGTGTCTATTCCAGTCAATTCTGACAGACTGCCAATTTTCAGCATCTTTTTGTACCATAATTCTACCGCCGAACAAATAAGCGGGCTCCTCGCACTCATCATAGCGACATCTTAGGCACGATGTGAGACGCTATGAGAATGAGCGGAACCGCTATAGAAGACACAGCGTGAGACGCTGTGAGAAATTGTGAGACGCGTTGAGACGAAATCGACGAAATTAAAGGCGACTAATATATGGAGGTACAGAGAAAATGCCAGTGGTGCGGCAAACCATTTATAGCACACACGATGGTAACACGGTTTTGCAGCAAATCGTGTACAGAAAAAGCGTACAAGGACAAGAAGCGCAAGCAAAAATTGCAGGAGTACGAAACGAAGCAAAGCGAGCAACCGATGCAGGAGGTCGGCATCGTGGGAGGCAAACCGTTCCTCTCCCCTGCCGAAGCCGCTACCCTTTTAGGCATCAGTCGTGCCACCATCTACCGACACATGGCTACCGGTATCATTCGGGCGTTGCAACTTCGTGGGCGTACCATCATACGCAAATCCGACATTGAAAAGATGTTCGACAATGCGCCCGACTACAAGAAACGCAGCTATGGACGGAAACAGACCGTCCTCTATTACACCACGAATGAGATTCTGGAGAAATACCAAATCCAGAAGAAAACCCTGTATCGTCGTTGCAAACTATACAACATCCCAAAGGTTGAAGAAGGTAGCCGTATATTCTACAACCGCACCCTTATAGACAAGTATTTTGCCGACCTTGCCGAAGAAATCAATCTGGACTGTTATTACACACCGGAGCAGGTCATGGGAAAATACGGTATGAGCCGTAATGCCGTTGTCACCTTTGCCCTGCGGCACAATATTCCCCGAATCAACCGCCACCACGAGGTGTATTATTCCCGTGCCCATATAGACGCTATCAAAGAAAAGCAGGACAAGTTGAATCCTGACTATTATACCTATTCGGAAATCACCGAGAAATACGGGCTTACCAAGATAAACATCAGCTACTATGTCAACAAATACGATATAACGAGGTTCAAGCAAGGAAGCCGGACTATGGTATTGCGCACCGAATTTGACAAGGTATATCGTGAACACCGGAACGGTACATATACACCCAAGAAGCGCGAAAGCAAATCCGGCCAGCAGGAGCAGAAAGAACCTTTTACAATCCCCGACGGATATTATTCGTCAGAACAGATTGCAGTCACATATCAGATGACCAAGAAAACTATTTGCAGGCTGTGCCGTGAAAACGACATTCCTAAAATCAGTCACGGAGGATTCAACTACTACGAACAGTTGGCAGTAAACCGTTTCTTCGTCAAATATAAGGCAGCTGACAATATCAAAGAATGGATTGGCGCAGAACAGATGGAAGAAATATACGACATGAGCAAAGATGCCAGATGCTCGTTTGTGCATCGCCACAAAATCCCCTCCCGTGTAGTTTACGGCAAGGTTCAATACTCCAAAGACCATATCGACACTATCAAGAACGGAGGTTTCGACCAACGCGAAAAGTATTACAGCGTAGCCGAGGCGATGGAAAAATATGGTTTGCGCAGAGATGATGTCTATAACTATGCACGCTATAACAACATCCGAAAAATGCACCACGGCAAATCCATGTTCCTGCTGAAAGAGGATTTTGACAAGGTGATGGCTGAAAAATCCGTCACCTGAAAAATTATTCCATACAGACAGGAAAATTACTCCTGACGATTATAGGTCTGTATAGAACCATTTCGTTGGTTTGCAGCAAATTATTAACAACAATATAATATAGTAGAGTATGCACGAATGTAAAACTGTAACATTGAGGACAAGACCTCTAAAGAACAAAATGTTGTCATTCTATCTGGATTATTATCCGGGATATAGAGACAAGGAAACGATGAAAGTAATCCGTCACGAGTCGCTTGGCATTTATATCTATGCCAACCCGAAGAACAAACGTGAGCAGAATTTCAACGATGTAATGACCGAGAAAGCCGAAGCCATCCGTTGCCGTAGGTTTGAATCGGTTGTAAATGAACGCTATGATTTCTTCGACAGGTACAAACTAAAGGGTGATTTCTTGGAGTACTATCGCCAGCAGCTCCGCAAGCACGACCAGAAATGGGAGTTCGTCTATCTCCATTTCAAGAACTTCGTACACGGCAAATGCACTTTTGAAGAGATTGACATCGACCTGTGCAACAAGTTTCGGGAATATCTGCTGAGCGCCAAGAAACTAAGACGCAACGGACGTATCACACGAAACTCAGCATCAGGATACTGGTCTACTTTCAGAGGATTCTTGAAAATACTATATCGTAATGGGATGATAAAGACCAATGTCAATGACTTCTTGGAAAAGATTGAAACAGAAGACACTATGAAAGAAGCTTTATCTGTTGAAGAATTATACCAGTTAGCTGAAACGCCATGTAAAAAGCCTATTGTGAAAATCGCATCGCTGTTTTCCTGTATGACCAGCTTGCGCATCAGCGACATCCTAGCCCTGCGCTGGGAAGACATAGTGGACTACTCTGCCGGAGGGAAATGTGTGCATATCATCACACAGAAAAACAAAGCGGAAGACATCATTCCCATCAGCGAGGAGGCATTAGGACTGATAGGATACAGTTCTGAGAAGAAAGGTCTGGTATTCAAGGAACTTATGCGTAGTTGGACACAAGTACCAATGAAAGAGTGGATTCGTTCTGCCGGAATAACCAAGAACATAACATTCCATTCATATCGGAGAACATTCGCAACCCTCCAAGGTGCTGCCGGTACAGACATCCGTACCATACAAAGCTTGATGGCGCACAAAAGCATCACCACCACGATGCGTTACATGAAAGTCGTGGACAGCAACAAGCGTGAAGCCAGCAAGAAAATCACTTTGACACGCAAGGGTTGAACTCCCCTATTTTGCCCCATTACATAGTCTTAGAGTATGATTTTCGAGAGATTATCATACTCTAAGACTATATTTTCTTAAAAATTGACCGATTTACTGCACTTATTTATAACTATCTGGAAATGTGCTTATAACTTTGCACTATCATTTCATCTAAACAACAATAGATTATGACAGATAGTATTCAAATTCACAGAAAAAAGGCAAGTTTCATACTTGCGGTAAGCGTTACTTCATACTCGGTAATCGCCACTTATCTTTACAACTGCCATCAAATAAACCTGATGGAATATACCACACCTATTATATTGAGTATTGTGATCTTAACTCTTTCATGTGCGTTCTCTCAAAGATTTTTCTATCGCTACCTTATCAAGAATAACGTATGTATTTCTTTTGGCAAGCAAAAAGAATCCATCCCACCTGAAATCACGCAGCCATCTGATACCATTACCGCGGAAGTAGAAGTTATAGAAGTGCCGACAGCAAGGAATGATTACACAGATGGTTATGACGAACGCATAGCTGAAATAGAACGGGAAAAGGCAGAGCAGCAAGCTGACATTATGCGTGTTATGCACGAATATACCACATATAGTATGGCTGAGTTCCTTTCAAAAGACGACCTTATTACACTTCACGAAAACATAGAGTGCTTTGCCCATGGGCAATGTGATTTATACAAGTCCATACGTTCCAAATTCGACAACCCATTAAACACTCTCGATATACGGCATTTTGTATGGAATATCGGTATAAGGTTGAATATCTCGGTGGAAAAATGCGCAGAATTCATAAAAACCATATTCCCACACGAATTGAAAAATGCTACTCTGTTTTATTTATCAAAAAATCTACGGACTACAGGTATTTGTAAAATCCCACTTGATATTCCCCTAAAAGGAGAGTATTATTTCAATTGCCTCAAAAAAGCAGACGATGAGACAGCTGGTTCTGACCGACTGAAATGATTCCGTCGCTGACGGGAAAATTACCCTCTGCTGACGAAGGTCTGCATAGGATCATTGTGTTGGTTTGCAGCATGTTTAACAAATAAAACATTTGAATCATGTCTAAGAATCAATTCACATTCAATGACCTTCCCGAAGTGCTGGGAGAGTTATGCGACCGAATTGCAAGTATGGAAAGTCTGCTGACAGAGAAACTTTCCAAGCAGAACGAGGTCAAGGAGAACACGCACGTCCCCATGACCGTGCAGGAGGCTTGCGCCTATCTCAAAATGCCGCTATCGACCTTTTATTACAAAGTTAAAAAGGACGATATTCCGGTTATAAAACAAGGCAAGCACCTCTACATCTATCGTGATGAGCTGGATAAATGGTTGGAGTCGTCCCGTAAGACCGTTATTCCGCAAAGTTTCGAGGAAGAGAATGATGCGCTGCTCGCTTCCCATCGTCGTAAACCAAACAATAAAAATTGGTAAGCTATGGAGAAGACGAACAATAACATTCCGACAGCCGAGGAACTGGCTATTTACATAAAGGAGGCTACCGTGAGCGTAACCAACACATATGAACAGTCGCCTGTGGTGTTGATGGTGGATAACTCCATTATCGGAACATTGGGCAACTTCAGTGCATCCATCGGTAAAGCCAAGAGCAAGAAGACTTTCAATGTTTCAGCCATTGCCGCTTCCGCATTGGCCAATGGCACTGTACTCCATTACCGTTCATCGTTCCCGGAAAATAAACGGACGATATTGTATATCGACACCGAACAAGGAGAGCCTCATTGCCAAAAGGTGCTACAACGCATTCTATGTTTGGCCGGATTACCAAAGGATGCCGATTCTGACAATCTGATTATGTTAGGTCTGCGCAAATATTCTCCCGAAATGAGGCTTGCAATAGTCGAACAGGCCATTGGCACAATTCCGAATTTGGGTCTGGTCATTATAGATGGCATCAGGGATTTTATGTATGACATCAATTCTCCGAATGAAGCCACCAATATAATCTCCAAATTCATGCAGTGGACGGATGACAGGCAAATCCATATTCATACCGTCTTGCATCAGAACAAGAATGATGAACATGCCCGTGGTCACATCGGCACGGAACTTAACAACAAAGCGGAAACCATCATGCAGATCGAAGTGGATAAAGAGGACAAGACTGTAAGCGTGGTCGAAGCCGTCCATATCCGTGACCGTGAGTTTGAGCCTTTCGCTTTCCGCATAAACGAGGAAGCCATACCCGAACTGGTAGAGTCCTATCTGCCCAAAGAGAAAAAGATCGGACGACCAACCAAAGAGCCGTTTGAACCGTACAAGGAAATCCCTGAGAATGTACATCAGGCTGCGTTGGATGCCGCCTTTGCAAACGGCAACATCAGCAACTACAATGACTATCTGGAACGACTGAAAATAGGGTATGGATTGCAAGACGTAAATCTCGGTCACAACAAAGCGGTCAAGGTCGCTACTTTTCTCAGAAACAAACGCATGGTAATAAAAGTGGGGAAAGAGTATCAAATCAACCCCGAATACCATTACTAAGTTTGACTTTACTTTATTATCGGGGCATACATATAAGGATAAAGCAAAGTTGTGAAGATAGTAGTTGAAAACATTCATTCTCTCCCCTCTTTTAGAGATGTATCTTATACCATCCGGATGCCAGTTCGCTATGTACATCCGATATGGTTTGCCGGAAAGTATCAACAGGTAACTGTTGCGAGATATGCCAAGGTATAACCTCACTACGTTACGGTTGTACATTGGCGCTCTCGCCGGCTCATAGACTCCGCCGGTGCGGTACTCGCAAGCTCGCACCTATTCACCATTATAGAACTATTTATATGAAAGAAAATATTGAAAATTCATCCAGTTCCTCTGACGAGACAAGAAGCGTCTTTATCGGAGCTAAAGTCACTCCCAGCCAGAAAGAACATATAAAATCACTGGCCGAACAATGCGGCATGACCGTAAGTGACTACATATTATCACGCGCGTATAACTTCAAACCCAAAGCAAGACTCACGAGAAAAGAAGCTGCTCTGTTGCAGAATCTGGACGATTGTCGGTCAGACCTCGTAAAATATACATCTGCACTTCATGGAATGTCCACAAAGCAACGCATGATAATGTTCAATCAGATTCCGTTTATGGTGGGCTGGCTGAAAGAATTAGGCAATGTGGCTGAAAATATCTGCCAGTTCCTGAATGCAGTAAAAGAGAAGAATAAAATTCCGTCTAACCCAAAATCCGAAGAAGAATGATTGCGAAAGCCAAAGCCATATCGCACGGTATAAACGACATCCGTTACATTACCGGCGAATCACAGCACAAAAAACATCCGGAAAAGATTTATCGGGTATTGGACAATCTGTTGCCCTCAGAACCGGACGCTATGGGGATATGGAACTCCATGCAGTTGACCCTATCCCAATATCGGCCTATAAAGAATTCCATAATCAGAATAGAGTTGAGTCCATCGCCTGAGCATACCCAATTCTATGACATCGAAGATTGGCAAAATCTTTGGCAGGAATTCGCCAAGGAGTTCGACAAACTGGTGATTACCGGCAAGGATGGAAAAGTCCGTTCCCGTCCGACCAATTTGGCGGGTAGCAAATACTCGGTTTGGCTTCATACGGAATCTAAAGGCGAAGTTCCCCACCTTCATGCAGCGGTTTGCCGTTTGGATGAAAACGGTAATA
>OHLA01000930.1_pt1 | contig 10001 bp, 9 predicted proteins | sample 1568961 | NCBI WGS metagenome assembly OHLA01 (sample SAMEA3879530, study PRJEB24766) | human gut metagenome | biome: human-associated habitat; feature: feces | place: USA | collected 1985/1987
TTAATCGGAGAAGGTTCCAGTGTGGGAATCATGAATATGAGCTGCAATTTAAGTAAAAACAATTCCGTAATCCTTGTGGAGCGTTCAATTACGGGGCTGTACAAGAAAAAGATAGATATGCTTACGGTGTAATTTAATTTCAGTAAGGTTTCGTTTTGCATCTGTGCATTTTTGCATGGACGCAGTTTTTTTGAAAATTTTTTAAAAAGTTTAAGGAATCTGCTCCGCATTATTGCATAAATATATGTGAAACGCATTTGTTTCATTTTTTCTCCTTTTTCAGGTTATTTCCTGAAAGTGGGGCTGTGTTTGCAGACTCAGCCCCGTATAGAATATTTCTTTCTTGATTTTGTTAATAGAAAAGGGAGTGCCAAAGATTTTTTCACAAATCTTGGTACTTCCTTTTCTTATGCTTTGAAATAGGAACAGACACAAATATTTGTTATAGTATCATATTATTTTCGTATGCAAGTATAGAAAGAAATTGCTGATGTCAAAACAAATATCAGATGATATAAAGCAGTTTTCATATGAGATATGTCAAAGGCACAGTGTTATTATCAGATATATGGAAACGGATAAAGACCATATTCAAAAATCAAGGTTGAGAAAGAGGGTGACAGTGGATGTTAAAGGCATATAAATACAGAATATACCCTAATAATGAGCAGAAAATACAAATTGCAAAAACATTTGGCTGTTGCCGTTTTGTATATAATCAGACACTGGCATACCGGAAAGAAGTATATGAGAAAGAGAAAAAATCGGTTCGTAAAACTGACTGTAACAATTACTGCAACAGACAATTAAAGAAAGAATATGAATGGCTGAAAAAAGTGGATAAATTCGCTCTGACAAATGCGATTTACAACATGGATGCTGCATATCAGAAATTTTTTAAGGAACATGCAGGTTATCCGAAGTTTAAGAGTAAACACGATAATCATAAGTCATATACAACAAATTTTACGAATTGCAATATAGCAGTAGATTTCGAGGACAATAGAGTAAAACTGCCTAAATTAAAAAATGTAAAAGCAAAACTGCATAGAAATTTTAGCGGGCAGATAAAATCGGCAACGATATCACAAGTTCCGAGTGGAAAGTATTATGTATCCATTTTAGTGGAAACAGAACACGTGGAACTGCCGCATACAAATCAAAATACAGGAATAGATTTGGGCGTTAAGGAGTTATGTATTACTTCTGATGGAAAGAAATACGAAAATCCAAAAATTATCAGAAAATACGAAAAGAAACTGAAAAAACTGCAAAGACAGTTAGCGCACAAAGAAAAAAGAAGCCAAAACTACTACAAAGTAAAGAAAAAGATAGCATTATGTCATGAAAAAATAACAAATACCAGAAAAGATTATCTGCACAAGATGTCCCATGAGATTATCAGCGAAAACCAAGTGATAGTTTCGGAAAATTTGCAGATAAAAAACATGGTAAAAAATCATCATTTGGCAAAGTCCATAAGTGATGTATCATGGTATGAGCTGACAAGACAGTTAGAATATAAGGCAAAGTGGAATGGCAGAAAATATATCAAGATAAATACATTTTATGCCAGCAGTCAGTTGTGTTCAGCCTGTGGATACCAAAATACAGAGACGAAAAATCTATCCGTAAGGGAATGGATATGTCCTGTCTGTGGAACAAATCATGACAGAGATATCAATGCGGCAAAGAATATACTGGAAGAAGGATTAAGAGAAATAGCATAAAAATAATAATATAGGGCAGGGACTGCCCGAATTAACGCCTGTGGAGATAGTAGGGAGCAAAACATCCAGTGGATGTTTGTTCTGCTCCGACCGGAGTGGAACGTAGAAACGAGGTCTGCGAAGCAGGAAGCCCATTGGCTTTAGACAATGGGTAGTTCACCCGGAAGAGCTTGCACAGATTACCGCACCGACCCTCGTAATCTGCGGGACAAAAGACATGATCTGGGAAGACCACACGAGAAAAATTGCGGAAAATATCCCGAATGCCCGTTTGGCGATCCTCGAGGGGGATCATTTTGTTGCAAATAAGCGCTCGGAGGAATTTAACCGGGAAGTGGACAGGTTTCTGGAAAGCCTTTAAAACCATAGGAGGAAGAATGATTCGAAAAGCGGAAAAGAAAGATCTTTCAAGAATTGCAGAAATCCTCGTATTTGATAAGCGAATGAATTATCGATCGATTTTTAAAAACGACGACTATTCTTTTCATGTGCTTCAAGTACTGGATGTTGCAAAAGAGTATGCGCAGCCGGAAATCCTAGATCATATTTTTGTGTATGACGATGGAATTGTGAAAGGACTGATTCATCTGGAACAGACGGAAATCGCAGAGTTTTATGTGGATCATTTTTTTCAGAATCAGGGAATCGGCGCAGCGCTGATGGAGTACGCCAAGCAGGAGCATCGGGCAGACCATCTGTGGGTGCTTGAGAAAAATGAACGCGCGATCCGGTTTTATGAAGCCCACGGCTTTTCTCTTTCCGGGCAAAGGCGTCTGGAAGCGGGGACGACGGAATACGTCATAAAGATGCTCGCAATAGAATGACAATTTGAGGAGGAAAACAGGATGAACAAACGAAAAGGCGCACTTTTTCTGGCGCTGTGCCTGGTATTGGCGGGCTGCGGTCAGAGAGCAGAGACGAAAACTGAAATGGCAGAAAGTATTGGGATACAAAACGAAAGCGCCATGCCGGACACAGAGGATGCAGATGCAAAAGACTCTGTGTCAGAAACGGGCGAGACGCAAAATACGAAAACGACTGCTCAGGAGCCGGAAAACGAAGCAACTTCCGAAGCAACTGTGGAAAACACGACAGAACCGAAATATCTAACCCTGGACATATCCACAATGGGCGAGATACTTGCGGACGGCGATCATTACCAGTACCAGTGGGTGGATGACGAGCTCTATATTTATGAAACCGGTACGGGAAATTGCATCTATGTGCTGGATTATCCGACGGATCAGTGGTATATTAACGGCAACAATGCATATCTGGAGGATGGGATTTTTTACGGAGCCAGCGTGAGAAACGGATACGCGCAATCCAATACCTGTTTTATGTTTGCCTATGATCTGGAAAACGATAAGCTGCTGTGGAGAAGCGCAGACCAGACCTATAATTCCATGAATTTTGTAGTCAAAGGGGATGTTATTCTGTGCGGCTATGGCTTTACGGCGGAACCGGATTATTTGTATCAGATCAATCGTAACACAGGAGAAGTGATCGATCGGCTGTCCTTAAAAAAGGCACCGGATCTGATCATAGAACAGGATGGGAAGCTTTATGTCCATACCTACAGTTACAATTATGTGATCGGGATGGATGTACCGAACGAATTTTGAGTGGGAGGTACGGATTGGGAAATTCTGACAATAGAAAACGGGGTGTGAACTCCAGGCAAAACGAGAAAAACAGGGAAGCTCTGATTGCTGTGCTTACGGTCTGCCTGATTGGCGTACTGGTAACGGTGGTCATTATCGCAGCTGTCGATCTTTACCGGAAACACACCTATACGGCTGAAATCGATCCATCTGAGTACAAAATTATTAAAATAGAAAAAAGTACGACAACGTCTTATTCTGCGGCGACGGAAACCGTGGATACAGATTCGATCTATGTTGCGACGGTTGAGTATCAGGTGGATGGCGTCACCTATACGGACACGCTGGACATGCTGACCGGTACGGAGTTTGCAAAAACCCTGTATGGACGTTATCTGACGGATTCGAATCCGGAAGAAGTGCTGGGGAAGCTTTATTATTCGCCGAAAAAGCCGTCCCATATCGGCAGATATGGAGATGACAGCATTTTTGTGAAGTGATTTTTTCACAGGGAAAGAGAGGCACTATGGGCTTTTGGATTTTTATGCTGGTGATGGATCTGCTGATTCCGGTTACGATGGTTTTTATTGGAAAAAGATTTCAGAAAAAGCCTCCGAAGGAGATCAATGCGATGTATGGATACCGGACGGCGATGTCCATGAAAAATAAAGAGACCTGGAAATACGCGCATCGCTGCTGCGGAAAGCTCTGGTATGTCAGCGGGCTTGTAATGATTCCGGTTACGGTAATTGTTTTGGCGTGTGTTTTCGGAAAAGGGAACAACTGCGTAGGGAATGTTGGGGGAATTGTGTGTACACTGCAGTGCGTCGTTATCATTGGAACGATCGTTGTGACAGAGCGGGAACTGAAAAAGAGATTTGACCGGAATGGGGAATGGAAGAGGAGCTGAGATTATTAAGATCATCCACCGGCCCCGGAATGTTTTTTCCGGGGCCGGTGGATGATCAGCGATCGGAAAAGGACAGACCTCCGCAGAGCGGCGGCTGTAATTCATGACAATAGAATGCTCGCAGAGCGTGCATTCTATTGTTGCTGCAAAAAAAGAGCCTGAGCAGAAACCAAAGAACGGCTTTTGCTCAGGCTCTTTTTTGCAGGAACATCCCTGTTTCGCAGGTCTGTCCTTTTCCTCGTCGCCATGACAAAAAAGCTACTCTTTACCAGAGTAGCTTTTCAATGTTTCTGATTCAATTAAGCTCTTTCAACCCTGCCGGACTTCAAGCAGCTTGTGCAAACGTGCATTCTCCGTGCACCACCGTTGACTTTACATTTAACGCTTCTGACGTTGGAATTCCAGATACGGTTGGATCTTCTATGGGAATGGCTTACGTTGTTACCGAAATGAGCGCCTTTGCCACAAATATCGCATTTTGCCATGATTGCACCTCCTCAAACTATATTCGTCGTTTGACTGACAACATCAGTATGATAACAGAATTAAATACATTTGGCAAGTAAAAAATCATCAAATTTTTAAAAAATTAAAATGGTTATTCCCTTTTTGCAGGAAAGCGGTTATAATAGCCTTAGATTTTCATGGAAAAAGGAGGTTATCACATGAAGGGTTCTTCTATGACGACCCATATGGGCAATATTACGATTGATAATGAAGTGATTGGTCAATATGCGGGAACAGTGGCGATGGAGTGTTTCGGCATCGTTGGCATGGGCGCTACAGTGAAGGGCGGTCTTGTCAAGCTGTTGAAGAGCGACAGCATTACCAAGGGCATTGCAGTTACACTGAATAATAATAAACTGACACTGGACTTCCACGTTATCGTGGCATACGGGGTGAGCATTCTTGCGGTATCGGACAATCTGATCAGCAATGTAAAATATAAGGTAGAGGAATTTACCGGAATTGAGATAGAGAAAATCAACATCTTTGTAGAAGGTGTGCGAGTGATTGATTAAGGAGGACTTAACTGTGGCTGTAAATACGATCGACGCTAAGATGCTTGCAAAGATGTTCTTAGCAGGTGCTAAGAATCTGGAGAGTAAGAAAGAGTGGATCAATGAATTAAACGTGTTCCCTGTTCCGGATGGTGATACAGGTACGAACATGACACTGACCATTATGTCTGCGGCAAAAGACGTTGCAGCGATGAATGCAAACAATGACCTGGATATGAAATCCCTGGCAAAGGCGATTTCATCCGGTTCCTTAAGAGGCGCCAGAGGCAACTCAGGCGTCATTTTATCGCAGCTGTTCAGAGGCTTCACCAAAGCGATCCGCGATTATGATACGATCGATATTCCGCTGCTTGCAGAAGCTTGTGAGAAAGCGGTAGAGACTGCATACAAAGCAGTTATGAAACCGAAGGAAGGCACGATCCTGACCGTTGCCAAGAGTGCTTCTTTAAAGGCTCGTGAGCTGGCAGATGCAGGGGAAACCGACCTGGAAAAATATATCGGCGATATCATTGAGCGCGCAGATTATGTGCTGAGCCAGACTCCGGAGATGCTGCCTGTTTTAAAACAGGCTGGCGTTGTGGATTCCGGCGGACAGGGTCTGATGCAGGTATTAAAGGGCGCTTATGAAGCGTTTTTAGGCAAAGAGATCGACTGGACGGTAACAGAGACCGCAGCTCCTGCAGGGGCTCCGTTTGCAGGCAGCCAGGAAACCGTTCTGGAAGAGAGCGATATCAAATTCGGTTATTGTACAGAGTTTATCATCATGCTTTCCAAGACCTTTAACATCAAGCAGGAGATGGACTTTAAGGCATATCTGGAATCCATCGGCGATTCGATCGTAGTTGTGGCAGATGACGATGTGGTTAAGGTACACGTGCATACCAATGACCCGGGTCTTGCGATCCAGAAGGCATTGAAGTATGGTGCCCTTTCCAATATGAAGATCGATAACATGCGCCTGGAGCACCATGAAAAGGTTGTGAAGATGGCACAGAAGGAGCAGCAGGAGGCTGCAGCACCGGCTGAGAAAAAGGCAGCGGCATTTATCGCGGTTTCTGTAGGCGAAGGGATCAATGCGATCTTAAAAGACCTTGGCGTAGACTATATCATCGAGGGTGGTCAGACGATGAACCCGAGCACTGAGGATGTGCTGAATGCCATTGAAAAAGTAAACGCAGAAACCGTTTACGTTCTCCCTAATAATAAAAATATCATTCTGGCTGCAAACCAGGCAAAATATATGACGGAGGACAAGAAGATCGTTGTCATTCCTACCAAGACAATCGCACAGGGCATTACCGCAGTAATCAACTATGTACCGGATCTGAGTCCGGAAGAAAATGAAGCGGCGATGACAGAAGCGATCGAAACCGTTCGCACCGGTGAAGTAACCTATGCAGTCAGAGATACGGTGATCGACGATCATGAAATCCATCAGGGCGATTACATGGGGATCGGAGATGCAGGGATCCTTGCAGTCGGACAGGCGATCGAAACAGTTACGAAAGACATGATCGATAGCATGATGGATGAGGATATGGAGCTGATCAGCATCTATTATGGTCAGGAGACCAAAGAGGAAGACGCTGCAGCGCTCCGCGACAAGGTGGCGGAGAAATATCCGGCGTGTGATGTAGAGCTGCAGTATGGCGGACAGCCGATTTACTACTATATTGTTTCTGCAGAGTGAGGCATAATGGAAGCCAGTCATTTGATTACAGAGATAAAAGGCGTAGGGGTGAAGACCACTGCGCTTTTTTCGAAACTTCATATTGAAACGATAAAGGATCTGATTTCTTATTTTCCGAGAGGCTATGATCATTATGAGGAGGCGCTTCCGGTTGGAGAGCTGTGTACCGGCAAAGTACAGTCGGTAAGAGCCTGTATTGTCGGTACGCCGTCGATGGTGCGGGCAAAAGGAATGGTCATCACACATGCGCAGGCAGGAGATGCCTCCGGGCGAATGAAGCTGACCTGGTTTCGGATGCCGTATCTGAAAAAAGCGCTTCCGGGCGGCAGCTGGCATGTGTTTCGCGGCATGGTACAGGCAGGTACAGGCGGGATGCTTTTCATGGAACAGCCGCGTGTGTTTTCGCAGGGCGATTATGAAACCCTTGCCGGGACATGGCAGCCCAAATATGCGCTGACGAACGGACTGACCAACCATATGATCTCCAAATGTGTGCGGCAGGCGCTGGAGGAGCTGGAGCTGCCGGATTATCTTCCGGAAGAAATACGGAGCAGATACCGTCTGATCGGATTCCGGGAAGCAATGGAAAAAATCCATTTTCCAGGAAGTCAGGAGGATGTTGTGATGGCCAGAAGACGTCTGGTCTTCGATGAATTTTTAGCCTTTCTGATTCAGATCAAGCGTCAGAAAAAAGAGAATGCAGGCCTGTTAATCGATCGGCCGCTGCAGCCGACAGAGGATACGGACCGCCTGATTGCAGCGCTTCCGTATCAGCTGACCGGAGCCCAGCAGAGGGTTTGGAAGCAGATCGAAGCAGACCTGACAGGACATATGGCGATGAACCGATTGGTTCAGGGGGACGTGGGAAGCGGTAAAACGATCCTTGCTTTTCTGGCGCTTTTGGTGTGCAGTGCAAACAGCAGGCAGGGGTGTCTGATGGCACCGACAGAAGTGCTGGCGGTACAGCACTTTGAAGCACTGACAGAGATGACGGAGAAGTACGGACTGTGTACAAAGCCGATCCTGCTGACCGGTTCCATGACGTCGAAACAGAAAAAAGAGGCGTATGCACGGATCAAATCCGGGGATGCGGACGTGATTATCGGGACACATGCGCTGATTCAGGACAAAGTGGAGTATCGCGATCTTGCATTGGTAGTGACAGATGAACAGCACCGGTTTGGCGTAAGGCAGAGAGAATGCCTGGCAAATAAGGGGGAGGGCGTACATGTGCTCGTCATGAGCGCGACACCGATTCCGCGGACGCTGGCGATCGTATTATATGGCGATTTGGAAGTGTCTGTGCTGGACGAGATGCCAAAAAACCGTCTGCCGATTAAAAACTGCGTCGTAGATCCGTCCTTCCGCAAAAAAGCCTATGCCTTTCTCGAAGCGCAGGTGGAGGCAGGGCATCAGGTCTATGTAATCTGTCCGATGGTAGAAGCCGGAGAGGATTCCGCAGACGGACTGGAAAATGTCACGGATTATACGGAAAAATTAAAAGCTGCCCTGAATAGCTCGATTCGGGTGGCTGCTTTGCATGGAAAAATGAAGGCAGCACAGAAGCAGGAAATTATGGACGCATTCGGAGCCGGGCAGATCGATGTCCTTGTATCGACGACGGTTATCGAGGTTGGGATTAATGTTCCCAATGCAACAGTAATGCTTGTGGAAAATGCAGAGCGCTTCGGACTCGCACAGCTGCATCAGCTGCGGGGACGTGTCGGAAGAGGTCATGCGCAGAGCTTCTGCATTTTTATGACCGGGGATGGAAGCGGTGCAAAAAATAAACGTCTCGATGTATTAAATCACTCCAACGACGGATTTTTTATTGCCAATGAGGATTTAAAGCTGCGGGGGCCGGGGGATCTTTTCGGCATCCGCCAAAGCGGTGACCTGGATTTTGGATTAGGCGATATTTATCAGGATTCTGATGTGCTGATGCTTGCAGGAGAGCTGGCAGATCAGGTGCTTTCCGGGGACGTGGTGCTTCCGGAAAAGGAATTCGGATTATTTGAAAAATCGATCGACTATCGGACGATCTGACCGCAGGGCGTGCAAAGTCGGCGCAGGCTTTGCAGCTGTGCGGTTTCGTATCTGAGAAAAGGGAGAATGAAATGCAGGAAATCAAAAGCCGGGGGCTGACCCGCGACGCGATCAAGATGATCGCGATGCTGACGATGTTTTTCAATCATTTCAGCCATGTTTTTCTGACAGCGGGGACATATCCGGCGGAATTTTTGAAAGGAATCGGCTATTTCACTGCGCCGGTGATGTGTTATTTTCTGGTGGAGGGGTTTTATAAAACCTCGTCCAGACGTGCGTATGCAAAACGGCTGTTTGTATTTGCGCTGGTGTCCCAGGTGCCCTATTTTCTGGCATTTAACAGAGAGGCGGCAGTCTTGAATATGATGTTTTCCCTGTTGTTTAGCTTTCTGATCCTGTGCGTGTTCCATGGAGAAGCGTTCCGGCGGGGAAAAGGGCAGCTGCAGATCGCAGGGCTGTTTTTTTTATCGGTATTTTCAGACTGGTCTGCGCTCGCCCCGGCGTTTACGCTGTTGTTTGACCGGGCGGGTCAGGAACGGAAAAAACTGCAGAAAACCTTTCTGTTCGTGACGGCGGTTGTCGGAATCAACGAAGCAGCGTCTGCGGCGCAGACGGAGGGCGTTTTGGTTTTTCCGGAAGGCGCAGTGCGCGTTTTGTTCTCAATGACAGGTCCGGCGCTGGCGGGACTGTGCATTTTATATGGATACAATGGGGAGCGGGCGAAAAAAGGACGGCAGGTTTTGAAATGGTTCTTCTACGGATTTTATCCGTTGCATTTGCTTTTGTTGTGGCTGGCGGCCCGGGCAATGGGAACGATGTAGCAGCTGTTTGGAAACGTGGCGCAAAAATCGCAGCGGGACTTCCCAAAATCGAACATATGTGTTATACTCTCGAAAGTAATTCGACTTTTACAGTTCGCGGGCGATCCGTGAACTGAGTTTTTCATCGTATAGGAAACTTCGTTTCTATACGATAAAAACGCTCCGCGAGGATGCGCAC
>OHLA01000940.1_pt1 | contig 9878 bp, 10 predicted proteins | sample 1568961 | NCBI WGS metagenome assembly OHLA01 (sample SAMEA3879530, study PRJEB24766) | human gut metagenome | biome: human-associated habitat; feature: feces | place: USA | collected 1985/1987
TGCGCATGTCGAGTTTGTGTCAAGTGCGCGCAGACACAAATCTCGCGATTGAAAATTTTATTTTTCAATCTTATCTCCACTCCGCTGATACGCTTCGCGCTTTTTCAGAAAACGGGACTCCGTCAAAAAGGACGGCGCCGTCTCCGGCTCCGTCCCCCACTGCCCTGAATCAGGCTTCTTCTTTTACTTCAGCTTCCGCTTCTTCTGCAGCTCTGTCTTCATTGATCTGCTTTGCTTCTGCCAGAACATCGCCAGCGTTTTCCTGAACTGTTGTTACGGTCTTCATAACGCTGTCCTTTGCGCGAAGCGCTGCTGCGGTACACTGTACGTATGCTTTCTTCGCGTCTTTGCTGGAAAGGATCTTGATTCCGGCTGTTCCGAACAATACGCCTCCTAAAAATAAACCGATTTTCTTTGCATCAGATACTTTCATCATGTTCGTTTCCTCCTTCGACCGGCGCAGGATATGTCTATACTACCTATCGTACGGCACGGCTTTCTTTGGTTAGTTATTATTAACCACGAACATGGTAGCACGCTTTTTTCCCTGTGTCAATTGCGACTTTATTCCTGCTTTCCGAACACAATCCGTTTCCCGATAAAAATGATCAGAAGTGCTGCAACACCCACCAAAACGATTGTACCGCCCGGCTTTAAGCCCAGATAAAACGCCGCAAACAGCCCGATAATCATGAACAGTACGTTCAAACCGACAGCGTACCATACAGTCTGTTTAAAGTTTTTTCCCAGCTGCATCGCACAAGCTACCGGAACGACCATCATCGACGATACCATCAACGCACCGACTGTCCGTGCTGCGACCGAAACCGTCACTGCAATCATAATCGTGAAGATAAAATTGACGACGCCGACCGGCACGCCCGCCAACCGTGCGCTTCTTTCATCCAATGAAATATAAAACAGTTCTTTATATAGAAGCAAAAATAACGCAAGTACCACAACGGACACCACGATGACTGAAATCATCTCGGCATCGCTGATCGCCACAATGCTGCCAAACAGAAAGCTGTTAAAGTTTGCCGAATTTTTCACAAAACCGGACAACACACCCGCCAGACCGATTCCTGCTGACATGATAATGGATATCGACATTTCCGAATAGCGCGGAAGCTTTCTGCGGATCGCCTCAATGCCGAAGGACGCTGCCACACAGGCTGCCGCTGCGCCCGCCACCGGATTGACGCCCAGCAAAAGTCCTGCCGCGACACCGGCGAGCGACGTATGGGAAAGTGCATCTCCGATCATGGAAAGACGTTTGCAGACAACGACCATTCCGACGCAGGGCACGACCGCCGCCAGCAAAATTCCGACAACAAACGCCCGCTGCATAAACAGATACTCAAAAATTCTCATGCCTGCCCGTCTCCTTTCCCAGCTTCCTGTTTTACCTTTCCGTCCTCCAGCACCCAGATATCATCTGCATAGGACGATGCACGTTTGAGGTCATGCGTCACCATCAGGACGGTGATCCTTTTCTCCGCATTGATTTTTTTGAGCAGTCGGTAAAAGTGTGACGCATTTTTTTCATCCAATGCCGACGTCGGCTCATCCAGAATCAGAAGCTTCGGCTCGTTGACCAGGGCGCGTGCCAGGAGCACTCTCTGCTGCTGCCCGCCAGAAAGTCTGCCGATCAAACGGTTCTGGTATTCCTCCATGCCCACCTGCGCCAGCGCAGCTCTTACCTGCTGCCGCTCTTTTTTCCCCGCAAACCGGAACAATCCGATCTGCTTATATAAATTTGCGCGCACGATTTCTTCCACGGATGCCGGAAAATCCTTCCAGCCACCCATCCCGTTCTGCGGCACATAGCTGATGCTCGACCAGTCCTTAAACTGTCGGATGTCTTGCCCTAAAATCTCAATGCTGCCGTCGCTGCTGCCTTCTTCTTGATCCCCTTTGGGGTTTTCCCCGATCGGGAGCTCTCCTAATAAAAGCCTTAAAAGCGTCGATTTTCCTGCCCCGTTTTCTCCTGCGAGAATCGCCAGCCGCCCTTCTTTCAGGCAAAGGCTGACGCCGTCCAGCACATTTTCCTTTCCATAGGAAAAGTGCAGATTTTTGATTTCTATCGCATTCATATGTCTGCTCCTTACCGCAAAGCTTCTGTCAGCTGCTGCAGATTTTCTTCCATGACGGAAAAATAATCTCCGCCGGTTTCTTCCTGTCTGTCGCTTAGGCCTTCCAGCGGGCTGAGGGTCAAAAGCTTCACGCCGGTTTCCGCCGCTACCGTTTCCGCCGTCCTCGAGCCGGACAGCTCTTCAAAGAAAATCGCACGGACGTTGTTTGCCCGGACAAAATCGATAATATCTGCCATCCGTCCCGGGTCGGGTTCGGAATCCGGCGACATGCCCTCGATGCTCACCTGTGTCAGGTTATAACGCCTGCACAGATATCCATACGCCTCATGCGCCACAACGATGTTTCGCTCCGACAGATTTTCCAGCGTCGTCTGATAGGTTTTGTCCAGCTCGTCGAGCTGTTTTGCCCATTTCTCATAATTTGCCTGATAGTCTGCGCGATGCTCCGGATCCGCCTCAGAAAACGCTGCGCAAATGTTTTGCATTTCCTGCTTTGCGTTCATCGGGTCCAGCCAGACGTGGGGGTCGTACTCGCCGTGCTCGTGGGCGTCATGACCGTCCGGTGCGGCGACAACAGTGTGGTCGGCGGCATCGTCTTCATGCGCGGCCGCATTGCTCACAGCGGCGTCTTCTTCATCCGCATGATCGTGACCGTCCTCATCAGCATGCGCGGTCCCATGGTCATGACTGTCCTCTTCGTCCTCATCGGCATGCACAGCCTCATGGTCATGGCTCTCCTCTTCCTCTGCGCTGCGCAGCAGGCTCACTCCCTGCGACGCTTCCACAGAAATCAATTTTTTATTGGAAAGCCCCGCCAGAACGTCTGAAACCCAGTGCTCCATCCCAGCACCGTTATAGATAAAAACGTCCGTCTGCTCCATCCGGGTAATATCCTTTGTGGACGGCTCCCAGTCGTGGGGCTCTGTACCGGACGGCACCATGCAGGTCACCTGGACGTGCTCGCCGCCAATTTTCTGTGCGAAATCGTACATCGTATAAAAACTCGCCATCACCTGCAGCTTGTTGGGATCCACCGGTTCGTCAGAAGCTTCCGTGCCGCAGCCGACAAACACTGCGGTAAACAGTAAGCACGCGCAGAGCGCCAACGCCACACGACGCAGGATGCCGCTTTCCGATACCCGTGTGCAGCGCAGCTGCGGCATTCTGATGCAGGAAATCACAGCATGCTTCCCGCGTTGCTTTTTTCTATTCATCCTCATTTCTGTCCTGCAGTCCTTCCTGTGTTTCCCTGAATTTGCGGCACTCCCGACAGCAGCCGTAAAAGATCAGATGCGAGGAATCCAGCGCAAAGTCATGCTCTTTCAGGATATGTTCGGAAAATCCATGGAGCTTGTTACATTCCAGAGGAATGATCTTCCCGCACTGCAGGCAAACAAGCCGCCCCGGGCTGCCCGGCCTCAATTCTCCGATATAGCGGTACTGCGCGCCTGCGCCGTCCACTGCCGGAATTTTGATCACGGCGTTCTCCTCTGTGAGACGGTCGAGAGCCCGATAAACCGTCGTCTGTCCAACGTGAATTCCTTCGGCTTTGAGACAGTCCATACACTGTTCCGCCGTCACAAACCGGTCGCTGTGTTTTTCCAGACAATCCCGGATCAGCTCCTGTTGCTTCGTTCTGTATCTGACACGTTCTGCCATTTTTCTCTCATTTCTGCGCACGCTTTTTGTGCATGCCGAGTTTGTGTCAAGTGCGCACAGACACAAATCCCGCGATTGAAAAATTTTATTTTTCAATCTTCTTTCCCTATGAACCGCAGCGGTTCATTTTGAAATTAAAAACCATTTTCAATTTATTATATCGGTTTTTTCCAGTGTGTCAAGTGGAAGAGACTGTGATAACTACCTTTTACTCTCCCCTTTAAAATTTATGATGTTGTTTTTTATTTTCTTTCCTGTTACCCCTTTTCTCAGTTCTCTGCCGCGAAGCGATTGCACTGTTTTTTCAAATTTTATATAATGAATTATGCAACGAAAAAGAAGTCCGATTCAAGGTTTACAGCATTTCCCCTTTTAAAGAGCTGTCAACCGACACTCGTGAACGATACGAATGGAGCTTTCCCCTTTATGAAACAGGAACTTACAAAACCTTCATCCCTCCGCGCCATTTCCATGCTGGCGGTTTTTACATTTCTCTTTTTGAGCACAGAATATTTCTATGTCAACCAGATCGCTCAGAACGCCTCCAGCGCCCGGACGGTAAACGTCCAGAATTATGCGCTCGGTATCAGCGCGGTCGGCTTTTGCCTCTATCCGCTGCTGTTTCGGTTTTTTCGCGATCGTCTGCGCAGCGCTGTGTTTTTCACGCTTACAATGCTGGCAATCGTCTGCTTTGTAATCCTTGGCAGTCCTGTTCCGCCCGGTCTTCTGACTGCCGTCGGAATGCTTCTGTTTCTGGTTCTCGGCATCCTCGGCAGTGCAGTGCATTACCATTTTCTTTGTGAAATTTCTGACAAAAAATATTTCGCACGCATGGTTGGCATTTCCTATGGGTTTGCTATCCTGCTGCAATTTCTAAACAACAGTCTGATTTCTTCTGCCCTGGCAGAACAGCTGCTGCTTTGCGCCGCGTTACTTTTTATCGTATTTTTCCTGTTCCGGTTTCAGCACCGGGAGGCAAGCCGCAGCTCCCAGATGCCGGACACTGCAAATTCCAGCCCTCAGGTGTCCGATGTGACAAATCCCTGTCCACATATGTCAGACACGTCAGCTTGCGTCTCTTCCGGCAGCACCGCCCCACAGCATAAGCTCCCTGCTCCATCTGCCTCCGGTGCCCTGCCGCAGCTCGTTTTGCTGATCTTTCTCGTCATTTTTATGACCTGTATTTTCAGTACACTGGACAACACCGTTACACTGGGACACGCAGACGGAACCATGGATATCGGTCAGTGGCCTCGTATCCTGCTCGCCTGCAGCGGACTTGCTGCCGGATTTTTGTTTGACCTCCATAACAGACGTTTCATGAATCTCATCATGTACTGCATTATGATGCTTTCCACGCTCAGCGTCGCAATCCTGCAGCTTGGCGGTTCTTTCCTGATCGGACTGATCGTCTTTTACCTGTCCTCCGGATTTTTCGTCGTATTCTTTACGACCTCTTTTCTGGCGCTGTCCGAAGATACCCGCTGCCCGCGCCTCTGGGCAGGAATGGGGCGTGCTGTCAACAATGCGGGCGCTGCCCTGGTCTCAAACCTGTCTCTCTCCCTGATCGCATCGAACAGCAGCATCACGCTGATTATCACGGCTCTTGTCCTGTTCGCAACGGTAAGCATTTTGATCGCAGCCTATAGCATGTTAAATGCGCCGGGCGTACAGACTGAGACAGGCGGCACTATGACTCACAAAATGCAGGCAACTTGCGAAGCGAACGCGATCCATAACACAAAGGCCGCCCTCGGCAACGATTCGTCCGCCTCTACGGTTTCGGACATTTCCTCCGATCCGGATTATCCACAGAACACTCCCAATGCAGACCCGTTTTCTACATTTTCCACGGCATTTTCTCTGACTGACCGGGAACAGTCTGTTTTTGACCAACTCGTCAACACAGAAAAGAGCATCCAGGAAATCGCCGACAGCCTTTTCATCTCCCGAAGAACCTGTCAGCGCTATATCACATCCATTTATGAAAAGGTCGGTGCAAAATCCCGGATGGGACTGTACCAGTCCTACATCGAATGGCAGCGCAAAAACCTGTAACCGGAGCTGAAATTATATTTCCCTAAGTCTCAGGAACCAGCTCTTTTAAAATATCCGAATACGTCACAAGCCGGACATTGCCAAGATGTTCGGCTTTTTCTATGCAGCCCTGGGTGAAACCGGTCTTGGCAAACAGATAAAGGAAGGTCTGATCATAATGAAACAAATGGCTACGCTCAACAAGCGTATCCAACACACCAACATCCACTTTTTCATTCGTCCATTTGCATTCTCCAAACAAAGCTGCCTGCCGATCCTGCTCTGCCATAATGTCGATCTCCGTCTGGCTTCTGGTACGCGGATCTGTTCCCCACCAACGTCCCAGCTCCGAAAAATCAACCGGGCTTTTTCCTTTCAGCAGCAATGCCCAGAGATACTGCGAACAGATATCCTCAAAAATATGTCCCATATAATCTGACAAGTGCGGCTCAATCCGCCTGTAAGCCAGTTCCACCGCGCCACGGGCGATGATCGAATTATTTTCCGGAACAAAACGATACCAGAACCGAAACATATTATCCTCGATCGAATAAATTGTTTTGCGCGTCGTTTTTTCTCCATAAGGAACTTCCTTACGAATAATACCAAGTGCAATCAGATTTTTCACATAGGTCGAACAAACATTGGAATCTTCCCCTACTTTCGTCGAAATCTCAGCCATCCGGGATGCCCCTGTTGCTATCGCTGTAATAATTGCATTGTAAATAGCAGGTTCCCGTACCTCCTGCTTCAGCAGACTGGAGGGTTCTTCATAAATTGCGGAGTTCGGATTTAAAAAGGTATTTTTAATATTTTCCTCCACACTCTGATGATCATTCATCTGTAAAAGGTACTGTGGCGTACCTCCTGCAACTCCATACATCAAGGCTTTTTCTTCCGGGCTGAAATACTGGCAATAACGACAGGTTTCCGCAAAATCAAACGGCTGTATTTTCATCTGGGCAGTGCGCCGTCCGTACAGGGGGGCTTTATATGCCAAAACCTGATCCTCCATATAGGACATCGAGGATCCGCAGAGAATCAACATCAGTTTTGAAGCTTCTTTATATTTATCAATCAACAACTGTAATGTGGAAGCAAGGCTTTTGGAAGCGCGCGCCACATACGGATATTCATCGATCGTCAGAATGACCCGTTTCTTTTCTGCCAGTCGGAACACATATTCCAGTGCCGCCTGAAAAGAAAGAAAGGACGTCTCAGCCTCTATCCCGCTGCTGTATTCCATAATACTTTTGCTCAAGTTTTCAAGATTTTGTTTTTCACTGCTTTCAACACCCATAAAATAAATCGCATCTTTATCCTGAATAAAACGACTGATCAAAGCAGTTTTTCCCACACGCCGTCTGCCGTAAATAACAGCGAACTCAAAATGATCCGAATAAAACAGCCGCTCCAGCGCCTGCAGCTCTCTTTCCCGTCCGATAAACATTCTTCCGCACCTCCTGTTTCTTTCATCATAGTATCAAATCACAATTTAGTCAATTACGATTTACTAAAGTATGATTCGATAAATTGCGTTTTTCTCAAATTTCCGACTCAAATCAATTCCTAATCCACATTTCTCCCTATTTTTCCCCCTGGCGCACCAGCGCCAACCCGCATTTTTCGCCGTTTTGGCGCACATACGGCATACCCGGACGACCGTCCGGTGCGTAGACTGAAGGTAACGAAAGAAACTGCAAAACGGAAAATGCCCGCCTGACGCAAACCGCAGCGCAGCGTTCCATGCAGTCGCATTTTCCTTTGGAAAACAAGGAGGACTCTATGAAGCAGTGTGATAATGGTCATTTCTATGATGAAGCAAGATTTGAGAGCTGTCCGTATTGCAAGGACAATACAGGGATCGGAAAAACGATGGCTGCAGTAGATATCGGCAAGACAGTGGCTGCCTTTCCGGGCAATCCTGGTGCAGCAGCTGCGACTGCCTTCGACAGCGGCAAAACAGTCGCTGTGATGAAAAAGAAAATCGGTATTGATCCGGCAGTCGGCTTTTTGATCTGCATCGAAGGTCCACACCGTGGAACGGATTTCCGCCTTGTTTCGGGAAGAAACTTTATCGGGCGGGCTGCCGCGATGGATATTTCCCTGCCGGACGATGATACCGTATCCCGTGAAAGTCATGCACTGGTCACTTACGATGCAAAACACAATGCCTTTTCCCTTTCGCCCGGTCAGGGACGCGGCATTACCTACTGCAACGATGAACAGGTCGAAATGGTTCATCCGCTCAGAGCATACGACATCATCGAGGTCGGAAAAAGCCGACTGCTTTTCCTGCCTCTTTGCAGCGAACAGTTTCAGTGGAGCGAGGAATAGCCCATGTTCTTTTTTAAAAAGCGAAAAAAAGTACAGACTCAGCAGCAGCCATCCGAACCAACACCGGAGTCGCTTCGCGTTACCACGGTTTTGACCCCGGAAAAAACTTCCATTCTGGAAATTGCAAACCTGCAGGGGCTCGGACAGCGTGAACAGCAGCAGGACGCCTTCGGAATCTCTCCGGCAGACCGCTATGAAACAGACGGAATTTTAGCCGTTCTCTGTGACGGCATGGGCGGAATGGCGGAAGGACAACGGATCGCCTGCCAGACGACCGCCTGTCTCCTGAACGCTTTTCCATTTCCGGAACCAGCCGTCACGAGCGTTCCAAAGCTGATTTCCACTTGTACAGAAACCATCTATCAGCAATTTTACGGCCACGGCGGCTGCACCCTTGTCGCAGCCTGGATTTCGGGAAATCAACTGCAGTTCTGGAGCGTCGGAGACAGCGATCTTTTTCTGCTCCGGGAACATCAGCTCTATGCATTAAACACCCGGCAGGAATTTCAAAAGGACCTGCTGCTGCGTTCCTTTCACGGCGCATTTCCCATCGAGGAAGCTTTTTCTGACCCACAGGCAGGCGCACTTTCCCAATATATCGGAAAGGAGGAGGTCACGCCGGATCGCACCTACATTCCACTTTCCCTTTTTCCGGGGGACGTCCTGCTCTTATGCTCCGACGGAATCAGCGATCCGCTGACCCTGAAACAAATCCGCGAGGCGATGGAGCTTCCGGTTCAGGACTGCTGCAGCGCCCTCGAAACAGCAATCCGAACAGCCGCACTTCCCACACAGGATAACTATACCGCAATCGTTTTACATTATTACGGGGAAAAGGAGAATACTGAATGAAAACCAAACAACTCTCTTCTAAACAGCTGATCGCCCTTGTGCTAATCCTGATCGGCGCTGTCTCATCTATTTTCGGCATCACAGGACTGACCAAAAGCTCCTCTGAGGATCCCTATGAATCCAGAAACGGTATCGTCATGGTCTATGCGACAGTCTATGACAACGAAGGAAACAGCGAAGCCGGAATGGGAACCGGCTGGGCCATCGGCACGCCCGGACAGCCGATTCAGTACATCGTGACAAACGGGCATGTCGTCAATAAAGCCTATACCTATCCCCGCTATGATTCCAGTCTTTACGGAGGGGAAATTGATGTCTTTTTTTCCGCAGCGGAAAACGACTATGTAAAAGCCAAGGTCGTCTACTTTTCCCCTCAGGAGGAAAAGGATATCGCCATCCTGCAGCTGCCCTCCCCGACGGATAAACGGACTGCCCTGACGCTGCACGACTCCGGCGACATCAAGATCGGCGACACCGCCTACGCGCTCGGCTATCCCGGCAATTCCTCCCAGCGTCAGGATTTTGCCACCTACGATATAGACGATATTACAATCACCCGAGGCATCATCAGCAAACGTACAACCACCTCTTTTTCCACCTATGAGGCATTTCAAATGGACGTTTCCATCGCTCCCGGCAACTCCGGCGGTCCTCTGGTCGATGAAAAAGGAAACGTAATCGGTATCAACGTTGCAGGCGCCATTGATCCCAATACCGGGCTGAGCCTTGGCATGAACTATGCCATCATCATCAACGAGCTGACGAAAATCCTGGATGTTGAACGCATTCCCTACACGTTTTCGGGCTCTGGTTTTTCCCTGTTCCACGGTCCCGGCAGTGCTGTGCTGCTCCTACTCGGCATTCTGTTGATCGCAGCGGGCACGTTTTTCTTCTGGA
>OHLA01000945.1_pt1 | contig 9863 bp, 8 predicted proteins | sample 1568961 | NCBI WGS metagenome assembly OHLA01 (sample SAMEA3879530, study PRJEB24766) | human gut metagenome | biome: human-associated habitat; feature: feces | place: USA | collected 1985/1987
TCCAAGATAGATATATTCATTCACATAGGTGTTATTATCATAGATCTGTGTATTCTCATCTGGTTTTCCGAAATAAAATCCGGTGGTAAACTGTCTGTAGGTACATTTTGAGATCTCAGCCTGATACCAGTCCATATTTTTCTCATACAATTTCGGATCAGTAAAATAGTCATCAATGGCTTTCCGATAAGTTCTGGCCACAGTTGCGACATACAATGCCGTCTTCATACGGCCTTCGATCTTAAAGGAGTCGATCCCTGCCTCCAGAAGTTCCGGAATATATTCAATGGTACACATATCTTTCAGGCTTAAAGGATAACATTCCTTCGGATGTTTTCCAGTGGTATAGGGCAGGCGACAGGGCTGGGCGCAACGTCCTCTGTTGCCACTTCTGCCCCCCAGAATACTGCTGAACAGGCACTGTCCGGAATAGCAATAACACATGGCTCCATGGATAAAGCATTCGATCTCAAGCCCTGTGACTTCCTTGATCCTGCGGATCTCCGCAAGGCTCAGCTCTCTGGCGGGAACTACACGACAGGCCCCCTGTTCCTTCAGAAAAGCTGCCCCATACTCCCCTGTAATGGTCATCTGAGTGCTTCCATGGAGTTCCATCCTGGGAAAATGTTCTCTGAGATATGCAATCACTCCCATGTCCTGGACAATCACCCCATCCAGTCCGGCCCGGTAATAGGGCAATACATATTCATACAGTCCGGAAAATTCCGATTCTTTTACCAGTGTGTTTACCGTCAGATATACTTTTCGCTGAAAAAGATGAGCATACCGGATGCAGGCAACCAGTTCTTCTTCCGAAAAATTTTCCGCATAAGCTCTGGCCCCGAAACGGCTGCCACCCAGATATATAGCATCCGCACCGGCATGGATAGCCCCGTAAAAGGCTTCCGCATTTCCGGCAGGTGCCAGTAATTCTACTTTTTTTGCTGCTTTCATAGATTTCAGATTTCCTCTATTACATTCGATTCATATAAGCAAATAGCTGCCCGAAAACGGACAGCTATCAATTTATTTGTCTTTTAATTCTGTCTCCAGACGTACAATCTTCTTGGCGTCTTCATTTAACTGCTTTTGCAGTTCCTTCCCCTGCTTTTCTGCATTTTCCAGTTTGATCTGTGCTGAAATCAGTTCATGCTTCAGATCATAAAGCTCTTTTTCCTTGCCCTGCAGTTCTTCCTCCAGAATGGAGATCTGCTTCTTGGCTTTAAAATAATCATCTGCAATATTCAACTGGAGCAGAATGTTCTGCTTATCCAGAGGTTGTCTGCGAAAGCCGTCCAGCTTCCCGTATTCGGTAATCTTTCCGTTGATGTAGGAAGCAATTTTCTGCATATAATCTTCACTTTCATAGCCGCTTAAAGTAAATACTTTTCCGCCTATGATCACTTCTGTATCTGTCTTAGGTGACATCTCCACACCCCTCTTAACACTCTTTTGAAAAACACAATATATGCCATTTACGCAAAAATATAATACAAGATTTATTATATATCAGAATGTATAGGGTGGCAAGTAAAATTTCGTAAGCTGCACGTATCAATTCAGTCCCAGATGATGATAGGTAAGATCTGTGACTACACGGCCTTTGGGTGTTCTGTTCAGAAATCCGTTCTTGATCAGATAGGGTTCGTAGACATCCTCTATCGTACCGGCATCTTCACCGATGGCAGCTGCCAGGGTATCCAGCCCCACGGGACCTCCGTCGAATTTCTCAATGATCGTGACCAGAATATTGCGGTCGATATGGTCCAGTCCCATCTTATCGACATCCATCAGATCCAATGCCGTTCTGGCTACCTCCTCGGTAATGATCCCGTCGTATTTAACCTGTGCAAAGTCACGGACACGTTTTAAGATCCGGTTCGCCAGTCTCGGTGTACCGCGGCTTCTTCTTGCCATTTCCTTTGCTCCGGCCGGTTCGATTTCCACGTCCAGGATCCGGGCGGAATGCATGATGATCTGCTGTAATTCCTCTATGGTATAAAATTCCAGATGATGGATCATGCCGAAACGATCCCGCAGAGGTGCAGTCAGAAGTCCGGCACGGGTGGTCGCTCCCACCAGAGTGAATTTCGGCAGCTCCAGACGCACAGATCTGGCACTGGAACCCTTTCCGATCATAATATCGATGCAGTAATCCTCCATGGCCGGGTACAGTACCTCTTCCACCTGACGGTTCAGCCGATGGATTTCATCCACGAATAACAGATCTCCCTCCTCCAGATTGTTCAGGATCGCCGCCATTTCACCGGGCTTTTCAATCGCAGGGCCACTGGTCACCTTCATATGCACACCCATTTCGTTGGCTATGATTCCTGCCAGCGTGGTCTTGCCCAGTCCGGGAGGTCCATAGAACAACACATGGTCCAGTGCATCTCCGCGCTGCTTTGCTGCGGTAATATACACCTTCAGGTTCTCTTTGATCTTGGACTGGCCGATATAGTCGTCCAGTGTCTGGGGCCGCAGAGAGCCTTCCAGTTTGATATCTTCTTCTGTGATATTTGTCTCTATCATTCTTCTAGGCATAATTTATCCGGTTCCTTAAAACAATTTTTTCAGGGCAGCTTTCAGAATCGCGCCGGAATCCATGGTCTCCACATCCTCAAGGGCATTGACAGCCTTGAGGCTCTCTGCCTGTCCGTATCCCAGTGCCACCAGTGCTTCCACGGCTTCCTTTTTCTTCTCACTGTCAATGTGCAGGCTGCCGGCAGTCAGGATTCCCTGGGCTCCGCCTGCGGCGATCTCTCTGGAGATCAGTGTATCATCAATGGAGAGCTTATCTTTTAATTCCAGAATCAGGCGCTGCGCCGTCCGGGCTCCCACTCCCGGGGCCCTGGAGATTGCCTTGGCATCCCCGGACATAATGGCAAACCGCAGAGCATCTGCATCCATGACCGATAATATTGCCAGCGCTCCCTTGGGACCGATTCCGCTGACTGTAATGCACAGCTTGAACATTTCCAGATCACTTCGGGAGAGAAAACCATATAGTAAAAAGGCATCTTCCTTCACATAGGTATAAGTGTAAAGCCGAACTTCTTCTCCGATTCCCGGCAGCCTGGAGGCTGTATCCGCAGAAATCCTTACATTGATGCCAAATCCGTTGACATCGATCACAGCGTTATCTACCGTGGCATCTTCCAAAAAGCCATTCACATATGCAAACATATATACTAAGTCCTCGTCTTTCCTGTCCTGCAAATAGTAACCTGTAAAAATCGGCTACGATATGTTTATCATACCATAGCCGAACATATGTTTCAAGCAACTTTTCTGTTTTCTGATTTCCATCAGCTCTGAATCTGTTTCAACTGATAAAATTCTCCCTGCAGAGCCATAAGTTCTTCATAAGTGCCGTACTCTGCGCAGCGACCGTCTGCAATGACCGCGATCCTGTCGGCATCCCGGATGGTGGACAGTCTGTGGGCCACGATAAAGGTGGTACGCCCTTCTGTCAGATTGTTCAGCGCCTGCTGGATCAGCTTTTCTGAAATACTGTCCAGAGCCGAGGTGGCTTCATCCAGTACGATCACCTTCGGATCCCGGATCAGTGCTCTGGCAATGGAGATACGCTGTCTCTGACCGCCAGAAAGTTTGCCGCCGTGCTCTCCCACCATGGTATCCAGACCCTTAGGCAGTGATGCGATCAGATCCGACAGATTGGCAGCTTTGATCACTTTCTGCAGTTCTTCCTCCGACACATTTTCGCAACCGTAAGTGATATTGTCACGGATCGTTCCGGAGAACAGGATCGAAGTCTGGGGAACTACAGCCAGGTGCTTTCGGTAGGTGCGTAGATCGATCTTACTGATATCCTTGCCATCGATCAGGACTTTTCCGCTTTCCGCCTGATTAAAACCGATGACCAGATTCAGGATCGTAGACTTTCCGGCGCCGGATTCTCCCACCAGTGCAATAGTCTCTCCCGATTTCACATGAAGATTCAGATGGTTCAATACATTATGTTCGTTATTTTTATAATGGAAACATACGTCCTCAAAATCAAAAGTACCGGTCACCTGTTCCAGTTTTTCCTTGCCCTCATTATCTTCGATATCTTCAGATAACAATACTTCACCGATGGAATTGACGGATTCAATACCCTTGGCAATGGTAGGCAGCAGGGTGACGATGGAGGACACCTGATTGACTACCGTGGCAAAATAACTCTGGTACAATGTGATATCGCCTGCCTGAATTTTGCCGCCAATGGCCAGATATCCGGTAAATGCCAGACAGATCACCTGGAAGATCTGGAATACTGCCCAGCCCACTGAGCCAAACAATGCCTGGATCAGATCCAGTTTGTAGCCTTTTTCCGCCACAGCAAAAAGCTGGCCGCTCATTTTTGCCACTTCTTCGTCCTCCAGGGCATGTGCTCTGGTCACAGGCACAAGTTCCACCATTTCCATGACTCTGGCGGAAGTCTCTTCCATTTCCTTACGGAATTCAGTGTTCCGCTTTTTCATGATATTCCGGAAAGTGACCATGGTGATGGCTGCTACCGGTGTGGTCAAAAGGAAAAAGATAAATACGATCCGGCTCTTGCTGATGGTGACCACCAGCGCCACACCGATATTCAGCGCAATGTTCAGAATGCTTAAAAATAACTGTGTGGAAAGCCCCTCTACCGCTTCCACGTCACGCATGATCTTGGACTGCAATCGCCCGGACTGAGTCTCCACATGATAGGAAATGGATAACTGCTGAAGCTTTCGGATCAATGCTTTCCTCAGTCCCGTCTCCGCATAGCGGGTGGCCAGACTCTTGTAGGAAGTATACAGATAGTTCATCGGAATGTTCAGCAGGATCAGCCCTGCTTCCAGAATACTGTAAAAAATAATGTTCCGAAAAGTATCCGGGTTGTGGGATGTCACATCATTGATGATATTGGCTGTAATGATCGGCAGTACCCAGACGCAGGCATGCTTTGCAAAAAAGCAGATGACTGCCAGAACAAATTTATGATAATTTCCCTTGTACAGATGCACTAACGTCCGCAGAGGATGCCCCTGATTGTTCCGGTAACATTCGATAAACCAGCTTTCGGTATCCATTTTCTGCCTGGGAGATGTTTTTGCTTCAAAATCTTTCATACCGCTTTTCATGCCTTTCCGTGATCTGCGCATTTATGTCTTTTCCTGTCCACAGATCTGTTTCATGTTTCAATGCCACGTTTCTATTTTCCGGGCTTACTTATTCATTTTATCGCAATTAATATGTATTTTCCAGTTTGTTTTTGCGGTTTTCCTTTGAAAACAACTGATTTTTTGTCAAAACAAGGCTGTGTCAGAACTTTTACATTCTTACACAGCCCTTTTGTCATAGCATTGGATTTTTTACAGTTGATTAGTTGTTGATCAGCTTATCACTCTCGTTGTTCCAGCTGTAAAGCTTACGGATCTCTTCGCCGACCTTCTCGGAAGGATGCTCAGCAGCAAGCTTTCTCATAGCCTTGAAGTGAACCTGCTTGCCTGCGGGAGACATATCTAACAGGAATTCCTTAGCAAAAGTACCATCCTGAATATCGGACAGGATCTTCTTCATGGTCTTCTTGGTCTCCTCGGTGATCAGCTTGGGGCCGGTGATGTAGTCACCATACTCAGCGGTGTTGGAGATAGAATATCTCATGCCTGCGAAACCGGACTGATAGATCAGGTCAACAATCAGCTTCATCTCATGGATGCACTCGAAGTATGCGTTTCTCGGATCATAGCCAGCTTCTACCAGAGTTTCGAAACCAGCCTGCATCAGTGCACATACGCCGCCGCACAGAACTGCCTGCTCGCCGAACAGGTCTGTCTCTGTCTCGGTACGGAAGGTAGTCTCTAAAACGCCTGCTCTTGCGCCGCCGATTGCCAGTGCATATGCCAGAGCCAGATCCAATGCCTTGCCGGTAGCATCCTGCTCAACAGCAACCAGACACGGAACGCCCTTTCCTGCCTGATACTCAGAACGAACGGTATGACCAGGTCCCTTGGGAGCGATCATGGTTACGTCTACATCCTTCGGAGGCTTGATGCAGCCGAAGTGGATATTGAAGCCGTGTGCGAACATCAGCATGTTGCCGGGCTCCAGGTTGGGCTCGATGTCTTTCTTGTACATGTCTGCCTGCAGCTCATCGTTGATCAGGATCATGATGATATCTGCTCTCTTTGCAGCTTCTGCAGCAGTGTATACGGTAAAGCCCTGTGCCTCAGCCTTTGCCCAGGACTTGGAACCTTCATACAGGCCGATAATGACATCACATCCGGACTCCTTTGCATTTAATGCATGTGCATGTCCCTGGCTGCCATAACCGATCACTGCAATTGTTTTACCTTCCAATAAAGAAAGGTTGCAGTCTTCCTGATAATAAATCTTTGCCATCTTGGTATCCTCCATATTTTGGTATCTGCTTCTATCTCTGAAAAGGAGGTCAGCCTCCTATCAGTAACATTGTACATTAAAGATTTTTGTTGTCCTCTTCATCGATGTAAACCACACGGTCTACACCTCTTGTAAGTCCCGCAATACCGGTTCTTGCAAGCTCCAGGATCTCATAGCCGGACAATAGCTTTAGAAACGCCTCCAGCTTACTCTGGGAGCCGGTTACTTCAATGACCAGGCTCTCTGCCCCGACGTCCACGATCTTGGCACGGAACACGTTTGCAACAGCAATAATGCCTTCCCGCTCTTTTGCATTGGCCCTTACCTTGATCAGCGCCAGTTCGCGGAATACGCTGGAATCCGGCTCCAGCTCACGGATATACCGGACATCCACAAGCTTACCGACCTGCTTTTCTATCTGATCGAGGATTTCATCATCTCCGCTGGCTACAATGGTAATCCGGGTAAAACGCGGATCAGCCGTTACGCCTGCAGTAATGCTTTCAATATTGTAACCCCGTCTGGAAAACAGCCCGGAAATCCGACTTAATACGCCGGAGGTATTGTCAACAATTAGCTGAAATGCCTTCTTATGCATCGCTTCGTTTCCTCCCTGTACAGCACCCGGTTCTTCTGCCGGGCTGCCTGATCACCCTATGCGCTTTATTTTAGCAATGTTCGCATAGCATGTCAACGTATGAGTTTCCGGCATGTCATTCATAACCGGAAGTTATGACTTTTTATTTTACGCAAAATCTGTGTTATAACGCAGGATCGCTGATATCAAAATCCCGCCAAACTGTCTACAGAATGTAATGTCCTCACTGCACCTGCAACAGCTTCCCCATTCAGTTTTCCTGATCGTGGCATTTCTGCAGCGCCACAGTTCCGGTGCGGGCAACTTCCACGATGCTGATTGAATTGAGCATCTTTAAGAATAACTGCACGCGGTCCGGCACGTCGCAGATTTGGATCATCATCTGATATTTGCTCATATCTACGATCTGCGCCTTTAAAATGTTGCAGATTTCCATAATATCCCTGCGATTGTTCCGGTTATATTTTACCTTCACCAGCATCAGCTCCCTGCTGATGCTGGCCGGCTCGTCGAAGGTCTTTACTTTAATGATATCCAGTTTCTTATTTAACTGCTTTTCGATTTGTTCTAACGTGTGGTTATCGCCGCTGGATACGATCGTCATGCAGGAAACACTCGGATCGTCTGTCTCTCCAACCACCAGACTGTCAATGTTAAACGCTCTTCTGGAAAACAGCCCCGCAACCTTGCAGAGAACACCGGAGCGGTTTTCCACCAGTACAGAATATATCTTCTTCATCGGTTTGTTCCTCCCTCCGTTATTTTACCGTATCCATCGGATTGATGACGCATTCCATCAAAACAGCGTCCTCATCCTTTAAAAAGGCGTCGATCGCCTCGTCCATCTTGTCCGGAGCCTCCAGACGGATAAAGTCCATGCCGTAGGCCTGTGCCAGCTTTTCCAGATCAGGACCGCCGCCGAGCTCTACGACAGAGTAACGTCCCTTGTAAGTATTCTGCTGGTACTCCCTTACCATACCAAGATAATGATTTGCAATTACCACAATTTTCACCGGAACCTGATACTGACGCATCGTCGCAAATTCCATCATGGACATCTGGAACGAACCGTCACCGCAGACTGCAACGACCTGTCTGCCCGGTGCGCCCAGCTTTGCGCCCATCGCCGCAGGAATGGAATAGCCCATCGTTCCCATACCGCCGGAGGTCAGGAATTTGCCTTTTTTCACAATGTGATAGCCGCAGGACCAGATCTGATTCTGTCCCACGTCCGCCACATAGACACCGTCCTCCTGCATCTTCTCGGAAAGTCTTGTGATAAATGCTGCAGGATCCACATAATCGGGATTAGGGGTTCTCTTCTTCTCCATGGTAGAGCGATATTCATTCAATGTAGTGAGCCATTCCTCGTAGTTACAGTCAAATTCTTCTTTCTGAAAATCCTGGAAGATGTGTTTTGCATCACCTACCAGTGGAATGGAAGGACCCGCATTTTTGCCGATCTCCGCAGGATCCACGTCAATGTGCACCAGCACTTTGTTTCTTGTGATGAGATCCGGCTGACTGACCGCGCGATCTGCCACTCTGGCTCCCACCATGATCAGCAGATCCGATTCATTCATGGCACGGTTGGCATAAGTCTTACCGTTATTGCCCACCATTCCATAATATAGAGGATGTTCAGTGGGCATGACACCGATTCCCATCATGGTAGACACTACGGGAATTCTGTGTTCTTCCGCAAATGCCCGAAGCTCCTCTTCCGCCTCACTGAGCAATACACCGCCTCCGGCACAGATAATGGGACGTTTCGCCCGCTCCAGCTCTTTGATAACCTTCTTGATCTGCACGGCATGTCCTTTTACGGTAGGCTTGTAGGTACGTAGATTCACTTCTTCCGGATAATGGAAATTTTTGATCGTTGCATTCTGGATATCAATGGGAATATCGATCAATACCGGCCCTTTTCTACCGGTATTGGCAATATAAAATGCTTCCTTGAACACTCTGGGAATATCATTTACATTTTTCACCAGATAGCTGTATTTTACAAAAGATTCCACGGCGCCGGTAATATCCGCCTCCTGGAACACATCACTGCCCAGCAGTTCACTGTTGACCTGACCGGTAATGCAGATCATGGGGATACTGTCAGCAAATGCCGTGGCAATACCGGTGATCACATTGGTGGCACCGGGGCCGGAGGTCACCGCACATACACCGGGTCTTCCGGTCATACGGGCAACACCGCTGGCCGCATGGGCCGCGTTCTGTTCTGTACGGATCAACACCGTTTTGATGTCAGAATCCAGAATGCTGTTGAAAAAAGGACATATGGCAACACCGGGATATCCGAAAACAGTACTTACCCCCTCTGCTTCCAGACATTTAATAATCGCATCTGCTCCAATCATTTTGCTTTGCTCCTTTATCTATACTCCATTATTTCTGTTGTTTCAGACTCTTTTACATCAGGCTTTTGGCCAGTTTCACGGCATCCGCCGCATCCTTGGAATAGCCGTCGGCACCGATCTCATCCGCATATTCCTGCGTAATGACAGCGCCGCCGATGATGATCTTGGCGGTGATGCCTTCTTCTTTTGCGGCTGCCACGATCTCCCGCATTCTCTGCATGGTGGTGGTCATCAGTGCTGACAGGGCAATAAATTCCGCATGATGTTCTTTCGCCGACTCCAGAATTTTCGCCTGCGGCACATCCTTGCCCAGATCGATCACATGGAATCCGTGGTTTTTTAACATCAGTGCCACCAGATTCTTGCCGATATCATGGATATCTCCTTCCACCGTGGCAATGACCACCACCGGCATTTCTTCTCCGGTGCCTCCGGTCTGCAGCAACGGTTCCAGCACCTCGATGGAATTCTTCATGGCTTCCGCACTGGCAATCAGCTGCGGC
>OHLA01000965.1_pt1 | contig 9666 bp, 4 predicted proteins | sample 1568961 | NCBI WGS metagenome assembly OHLA01 (sample SAMEA3879530, study PRJEB24766) | human gut metagenome | biome: human-associated habitat; feature: feces | place: USA | collected 1985/1987
GACGAACTATTCATCTCCACCAAGGCCGGACACGACATGTGGCCCGGCCCCTACGGGGAGTGGGGCTCACGCAAGTACCTGATGAGCAGCCTCAACCAAAGTCTGAAACGGATGAACCTGGAGTATGTGGACATCTTCTACTCCCACCGCTACGACCCGGATACTCCGCTTGAAGAGACCCTGCAAGCACTGGTTGATATCGTACGGCAAGGCAAAGCACTCTATGTAGGAATCTCCAAATATCCCAAAGAGGCGGCCGAGTTTGCCTACAAATACCTGGAAGAACGGGATGTACACTGCCTGCTCTATCAAGGCAGATACAATCTCTTCAACCGCGAACCGGAAGAAGAAGGTATCCTGCAGCAAGCCAAAGGGAACGGAACCGGCTTCATCGCCTTCTCCCCGCTGGCGCAGGGCCTGCTGACCAACCGCTACCTAAATGGTATTCCCGAAGATTCGCGCATGGCAAAGGGGGCTTTCCTAAAGAAAGAAGCACTGACCGACGAGACGCTGCAAAAAATCAAGGCACTCAACGAGGTTGCTGCCTCACGCGGGCAAACCCTTGCCGAGATGTCACTTGCCTGGCTGTTGAAGGACGACCTGGTGACAAGCGTCATCATCGGAGCGAGCTCCGTTGCCCAACTGGCAGATAACCTGAAAGCGACTGAAAATACAGACTTCTCTGCCGAGGAACTGGAGAAGATAAAGAAAATCATTCAAAAATAAATCAACATGAAAAGCCTCCTTATTCAAACCTTTTGTTTATTATTCCTTTGCTTGGGCACGGTCCGTGCACAGCAATACCAACTTGCATCACCCAACGGAAAACTATCCGTTACGGTAGATGCCGGAGAAGCCCTCACCTGGCAGATAGCACACGACGGAACCACGGTGCTGCAACCCTCTGCCATCGCCCTGCAAGGCAGAGATGAAAAATCAGCCAAGAAAGCAATAACTTTCGGTAAAAATGTAAAAGTAATCCGTGCAGAACGCAAGTCCGTGGAGTCCTCCTTCCCCACTCCCCTCTACAAAAAGGCAAGTGTGGAGGATGTCTACAACCAGCTGACACTGAAATGCCGCGGAGGCTACAGTGTACAGTTCCGCGCATACGATGACGGCGCTGCCTATCGCTTCATTTCCGAACAGAACAAGCCGTTTATCGTCCTCAACGAAACAGCGGACTTCAATTTCGACAAGGATTACCAGGCATTTGTACCTTACATAAACGACAACCGCAACGGTGAGCGCTATTGCTTCTCCTTCGAGTCTTACTACGACGAAGCCCCGTTGTCCAAAATGCACACCGACTCACTCTCCATCACCCCACTGATGGTTTGCCTGGACGGAGGAAAGAAAGCCGTTATCATGGAAGCCGGATTGGAAAACTATCCCGGCATGTTCCTCACTGTAAATCCCCAGACACGTCAAGGAGTGCAGGCAGCATTTGAAATAATCGGCGGACACAACCGGCTGAACCTGATACCGACCAAGCGTGCAGACTACATCGCCCGTTGTGCCAAGCAGGAACTCCCCTGGCGTGTGGTACTCGTCACCGAAAAGGACACGCAGCTTGCCGACAACGACATGGCACAGCGTCTTGCCCCCGCCTGCCGCATCAAAGACATTTCCTGGATTAAACCCGGCAAAGTGGCTTGGGACTGGTGGAACACCTGCAACTTGACTGGAGTAGACTTCAAAGCCGGCATGAACACCCCGACTTATAAGGCATTCATCGACTTTGCCGCCGACAACAACCTGGAATATATCATCATCGATGACGGCTGGAGCGGAAACGAATCCTTATTGAAAGACCTGAATCCGGATATCGACTTAAAGGAACTGGTAGCCTACGGAAACCAGAAGGGCGTCGGCATCATTCTCTGGGCAAGCTGGCGAAACTCTGCCAAAGATACGGAAGCTGCATTCAGCCACTATGCACAGATGGGTATCAAAGGCTTCAAGATAGACTTCTTCGACCGTGACGACCAGCCACTGGTACAGTCTGTAGAACGTATTGTAGCCTGCGCCGCCGAGCACCGCCTGGTATTGGACCTGCATGGCCTCAAGCCATACGGTATACAGCGCACCTATCCCAACGTCCTGAACTTTGAAGGTGTAAAGGGATTGGAGAACGCCAAATGGGAACCGATAGTGAACGGAGCCCCCCTCCACAACTTCCCACGCTATGACGTGACTGCTCCCTACCTGCGTATGCTTATAGGCCCGATGGACTACACACCGGGAGCCACAATGAACGCAACCCGCGAAACCTTCCGTGCCGTCAACGACCATCCGATGAGCCAGGGTACGCGCGTCCACCAGATGGCGATGTACACCCTCTTCGAAGCCCCGCTGCAAATGCTTGCCGACAGCCCCAGCAAATATATGAAGGAGCAGGAATGCACGGACTTCATTGCCAAAGTGCCTACCGTTTTCGACGAGACCGTGGCACTGGACGGTGAAGTAGGCGAATACCTTACACTGGCACGCCGCAAGGGAGACGTCTGGTACATCGCCTCCATGACCGACTGGACACCACGCGACTGTACCATCGACCTTTCCTTCCTCGGAGAAGGAAGTTACGAAGCCGAAATCTTTTCCGACGGCATCAATGCCGACCGGGAAGCAACCGACTACAAGAAAGAAGTACGCACCGTGACCTCGGGAGACAAGCTGAACATACACATGGCACCCGGAGGAGGATGGACAGCACGGATATGGAAAAGATGATAGGGTGATAAAGTAATGACATGATAAGTGCAATAGGGTGACAGTTACGTTAAAAGTGCTGTCACCCTATTCCTTTATCACTTTTAACATACCTCTACGTGAACCTTTTATATCCTATCTTGTTTTTTCTCACAAAAGCCTAAGGTACCATAGGGCAGGAATTTATATTAAACCTAAACAATTATAAAAGTATGAAGAAATTTATTCCCCTATTATTAGCGGTCTTTGCAGTGACGCTTGCATCTTGCGAAAAAGACCCTGACATGGATAAGCTGGACAATAATTATCTGGTTTATACCAACTATGACAAGAAGGCGGATTTCAAAACCTTCGAAACTTATTACTTGCCGGACAGCATTCTGGTTATCGGTGATAAGGAAAACGCCGAATACTGGAAAGATGAGAATGCCCAGGAAATTCTCAGCGCTTATGTTGCTAACATGAACAGCCGCGGCTACACCCGTGTGGAGGACCGGGAAGAAGCCGACCTTGGCTTGCAGGTAAGCTATGTCAGAAGTACCTATTACTTCACCGACTACGGACGTCCCGAATGGTGGTGGAACTATCCAGGCTACTGGGATGCTCCTTACTGGGGCAACTGGGGCGGATGGTATTATCCCTATGCCGTGAACTATTCCTACAGCACCGGTTCCTTTATCAGCGAATTGTTGAATCTGGAGGCGCCGCAAGGCCAGAGCGAGAAACTTCCTGTTCTGTGGACCAGCTATATGAGCGGCTTGCTGAGTGGTTCTACTTCTGTCAATACCAAACTTGCCGTGCAAGGTGTGAACCAAGCTTTCACTCAATCAACTTACCTGACTAACAAGTAGTGACAAGCTACGAGCTATAAGTGACAAATGACGGGTTACCCAATATTAAGGTAACAAGAATAATACGGCAGCATCCTTTCCGGACTGGGAAGTTGCCATTGAACCAAAAAACAAGAACAAAGTATGAAAACAATAAAATATCTTTCCTTGAGAGTACTTGCGGTTGCCGCTCTTGCTCTCGTCTTCGCCCTACCGACGAAGGCACAGATGACCGATAACGGTTATGCCAATATCGACTGGCAATATAACTTTCCCCTCAGCAACAACTTCGCCGACAAATCAAGCGGCTGGGGTATGAATTTTGAAGGCGGTTACTTCCTGACAGACAATTTTGCATTGGGAGCTTTCTTGAACTACCATAGCAACCATGAGTATTTCGGTCGCCAGACACTTCCCGTAGGCGAAGGCGGCAGTCTGAATACCGACCAGCAGCACACTGCATTCCAGTTGCCTTTCGGTCTGGCCTCCCGCTATGTATGGAACCGTGGAGGTGCATTCCAGCCGTATGCCGGTGTAAAACTGGGTGCTGAATATGCACAGTTGAAGTCAACTTTCAACGTATTCGAAGCCAACAAAGATACATGGGGTTTCTATGTATCTCCTGAAATTGGTTTCAATGTGTATCCTTGGGCTTATGGACCGGGCTTGCATTTCGCAGCCTATTACAGCTACGGTACGAACAAAGGTGACCTCTTTACGTACAGCGTAGACGGTTTGAGCAATTTCGGTCTGCGCGTAGGTATTGCGTTCTGATAAGACACACACTTAAAGCTTAACAGATAGAATTTAATTGTTTCAAAATTGAAGAAGAAAAGAGCCTTTCCTGCGTGAGCAAGGGAGGCTCTTTTTAATTCTACCAGTTATTTTTTTCCTCCCAGCATCGCCTTATATACAGCTTCCTGAATCCTCGTCCTTATATCCAGCCTCATCAACTTGTTATTCCACACATCCGGATAGGTGCGGTTGCTCAAAAAGACATAAACCAAGCCGTTCTCCGGGTCTGTCCAGGCGCAAGTACCCGTGAAACCGGTATGACCATAGACAGAAGCAGGGGCAGACTCTGCGCAGGGACTCTTCTGGGGATTATGCCGGTCGGGCTTATCAAATCCCAGCCCCCGGCGGCTTATCCTTGAGACAGTGGTAGTAAATACCCTGCAGGTCTCCTTGCTCAAATAGCGTTTACCGTCCAGTTCACCCCCATTCAGCAACATCTGATAGACTTTTGCTACTTCTTCGGCAGTGGAGAACAGCCCGGCATTACCGGAAACGCCACCCTGAAAAGCTGCGGATTCATCATGTACAAATCCTTGCAAGGTAGTCTTACGCAAGAAAGGATCTGTTGATGAAGGTACAATATCTTCCTTCTTCAAGAAGCGCAGAGGAAGATACCCCGTACGCTCCAATCCCATCGGAGTATAGAATTCCTTGGCCAAATATTCGTCCATAGACATGCCGGTGCGCGCCTCGACCAACTGCTGCAACAAGATAAAGCCCACACAACTATAACGGTAACGTTTATCTCTAAGCGGAGTATCCACAATCTTCTGCAAGTACTCCTGCTTGAAAGAACGGTTCAGCCAAAGGCTGTCGGACACTTGCATCGTATATTCCGGTGTCTGCACCTTCGACGTCAGTCCCTGACGGAAGCGGAACTTAGGGTTCGCCCAAGTCTGCCGTCCGATGCGTGCGGAATGCCGGGCATCGGGACGTGCCTTGAACAAAGTGCCGGTGTAGCTCTCTTCATCAATCGCTTCCTGATAGAATAGCAAGGTAGAAGGTAGACCGGATTCATGCATCAGCAGTTCGCGTACCGTAATATTCTTCTTGTCCGTATCCTGTAGGAAAGGCAGATAATCCGACACCCGGTCTGTAAGATTGAGGCGTCCGCCATCGTACAACTTCATCACAGCAAGCAGCGTGGCTGTGGTCTTTGTCAGCGAAGCGATGTCGTATACATCCGTCTTCTTTACGGGAAGCGCCTTGCTTCCGGCCTCGTTCCAGACGTGGGTACCGAAAGCTTTATTATACATCTCCCTACCATCCTTCACCTGGCAGCCGGGGTAAGCCCCTTCACGAATGCCTTCTTCAGCTATCTTGTCTATTTCAGCCAGCAGACGGGAATTCATACCATGCTCTTCGGGTACAAAGCGGGGGGCGCTTTGAGGAGTCAGCGTCACTCCCGCACCGGCAGCAAACCGACTACCGATACTGGCAGACAAGCGTCCCTCTGAACAAGCGCTGCCATAAACAATCCGGGCAACCTGCCGCTGTACCTCCTCGTTGGAGGAGTGTGCCAAAATCACCGCTTCAGCAGCAGCGTCCCCTTGTTTTATCTGCAATACCTGCTTGCCAGGAATAAAGAACAGATAAACCACCGGTACGTCAGGAGCGAACTTTGCAAAGAAATTCTGATAGGGCGTCAAACGGTGTTCGGTGACACAGACCAGAATACGTTTGTACTTGGCCAGCGCATTTCTCAAACGGTTCCCGTCAGCCTCCGGCAGATTCTTGCCCAAACGGAACTCCACAGGACGGGTATACTGCGACAGTTCCTTGAGGAACGGCTGGATTTCCTGCGCTTCTCCCACATTGAGCACGGCAACTTCACCGATGGAAGGGTCCAGCGGAAGTACCTCGTCCCGGTTATCCAGCACAGTGATGGCCGCCAAGTTCAGCCGGCGCATCAAATCACGCGTTTTCGGAGTATTGATGCGGGTCCCCAAACCTGAAAGCTGTACATGGGGTTTCTTTTCCAACCCAAGGGCATATTTATATTTCAGTACTTTACGGCATTTCGCCTCTATCTCTTTCTCTGTCAGCTCCCCTTTTTTCACAGCGGCAAGCACAGCCTCCACTTCTTCCTTAATACGCCGGGGGACAAGCAGCAAATCATTGCCGGCTTTCAGCGCCTGCAAACAGATGCTTTCATTGCCCGATACCCCTTTCATGGCAAGGGCATCTGTAAAGACAAGCCCCTGAAAGCCGAGGTCATTCACCAACAGACCGGAAACTACCTTACGCGAAAGCGAAGACGGGAGCCCCTTTTGCGGCTCTATGGTAGGCACCTCCAAGTGCCCCACCATCATTCCTCCCAATCCGGCACGAATGGCTTTTCTGAAAGGATAAAGCTCTATACTGTCCAGACGGGCACGGGTAAAAGGCAGCACGGGCAACGCCTTATGAGAATCCACATCCGTATCCCCATGCCCCGGAAAGTGCTTGCTGACAGAAAGTACACCACCATCCTCCAACCCTTTGGAGTAGGCAACAACCTTGTTCGCCACATTGAACGGACTTTCACCGAAGGAACGGGTATTGATAACCGGATTCTTGGGATTGATATTCACATCCGCTACAGGAGCAAAATTCACTTGCACCCCCAGTTCACGGCATTGGCGGGCCACTTCGCGCCCATATTCATAAATCAGTGTATCGTTCTGTATGCAGCCCAGCACCATGTTTCGCGGAAAGTTCGGAGTACCGCGGAGGCGCATAGCCAGTCCCCATTCACCGTCAAAGGTAATCATCAGCGGAACTTCCGCCATCCGCTGCGCCTCATTGGTCAACATCACCTGGTTCTGCATCAATCCGCCGGAGAATAACAGACCGCCTACCTTATAGTCCTCCACCACCTTACGCAGCAGTTCCTTGTTGGCCTTGTCCTGCCGGGGGGCAATCGTATAGATGAACAGTTGTCCGATGCGTTCTTTCAGAGTCAGACGCTGCATGACGGAATCCACCCACTGCCTGCACCGCACGTCACTGTTCAAGAGACGTACAAGCGAAGGGTCGTTCGGCGGCACCGGAGTAAACGGCATCGGGCCAAGCTGCGCTTTCAGAAGCGGACAAAGACAACACAATATAGTGATGGCAAGCAGGTATATTCTCTTCATTCCTTATAGATAGATTGTTTTTAGGGGATTTGCGGAATAATACTTTTATAAATCAATTCCTGGATATCTCTTCTTATATTCATGTCACCCAGTTTCGTGTTCCATACATTGGGGCACAAGCGGTTGCTGAGGAATACATACACCGTCTTGTTTTCCGGGTCCACCCAAGCACAAGTACCGGTAAATCCGGTATGTCCATATACCGCTTCCGGAGCGGAAGGAGCACAAGGGCTGCGCTTCACAATGGATACATCCGGCTTGTCGAATCCCAGACCGCGACGGCTGATGGCAGATTTCTCCGTCGTAAACAAACGGCAGGTTGCCTCACTCAAGAAACGCTTGCCATTGAATTCACCGCCGTTCAGCAACATTTGATAAACCTTTGCCACCTCTTCGGCCGTAGAGAAAAGTCCTGCATTACCGGACACCCCACCCATGCAGGCAGCAGTCTCGTCATGCACATATCCGCATATATCCTGGCGACGCAGGAAGTCATTGGATGCCGTGGGCATGATTTCCGCTTTGGTGAACTTCGTCAAAGGCAGAAACATAGTACGTTGCAATCCCATCGGGGCATAGAACTCACGGGCAAGGTACAAATCCATCGGCAGCTCCGTCACCTTCTCCACTACCTGCTGCAACAGCACGAAGCCGAGGTCGCTGTAAACATAACGTTTGCCATCCAACTCGCACTTGGCTATCCGCTGAAGGATAGAATTCTTGAAACTCTTGTTCAGCCACATGCCATCTGCCATGTGCAGGGTATAGACCGGTGTATTCTTGTCGGACACCATCCCTTTCCGGAACTTAAAATCGGAACAATAATAGCTATGCTCGCTTACCTGCGTACGATGCCACTCGTCCACCCAACTCTGGGAGTACGGGCCGTGTACCGAATTCGGGTCTATGATGTCCAGGTAGAAGCGGATATAGGGAGGAAGCCCCGATTCGTGGAACAAAAGTTCGCGGATGGTAATGCTCCGCTTGTTGCCATTGCGCAAGAAGGGCAGATAAGCGGAAACCTTGTCATCCAGTTTTATCTTGCCCTCATCATACAGTTTCATGACGGCAAGCAACGTAGCCGTAGTCTTGGTCAGCGAAGCCAAATCAAAAAGGTCCGAAGAACGGACAGTAGTGGTATCCTTATCAGAGTGGGTTCCGAAGCCTTTGTCATATACCGGCAGTCCGTCTTTCCACACCAGCACGCGGCAACCGGGATAAGCTCCCGCTTCCAGTCCCTTCCGGGCAACGGCATCGATACTTTGCAGCACATACGATTTCATGCCGTAATCTTCCGGAACAGTCTTCCCCGGTTTCATGCCCGGCTCAATCATACAGCCCGTTCCCGCCGGAAACAGTTTACCGATACTCATCGACATTCTGCCACTGGCCGGCTTTTTGGCAAAAAGAACATCAGCCACGTATTGCTGCAAATCCGTCTCTGCCGAATGTGCCAGCACCACAGCGCTGGATTTGGCAAGTGCGGGCATCAGAGGTTGCAATGTACGGTAAGAGGTAAAAAAAGTATAGACCAGCGGAGCACGCAAGTTCAAGCCTTCCAGAAAGGCCACATCACGGTCGCTGACATAAGTCGAACCGGTGATGCTGATAACCACGCGACGGAAAGCAGCCAACTGCCCCTGCACTTCCTGCCAGAGAGCCTCATCGGCATTCCAAGGCAAGTGGAAATGGCTGATGCCTGCATTCTTTTTCATAGCTTCCACAAAGGGAGCATCCGCCTCCTTCTCTCCGATGCTGAGCACGGCAATATCACCTTCCACCGGTGCCAGCGGGAGGACATCGAAATAATTGTTCAATACAGTCACTGCCGAACGGCGCAACTTGGCAGCCAACGCCTGCGCTTCCTCCGTATTGATGCGATAGCTCATTCCGCTGACCCGAAGTTGCGGCTGGCGGTTTCTCAAACCAAGCATATACTTGTACATCAATACCTTGCGGCACTTGGCATCAAGTTCGTCCTTACTCAGTTGTCCCGACTCCACTGCATCTACCAGCTCCTGCACCGCATTCTTCGTATTGAACTGTACCAGCACCATATCATTTCCCGCCAGCAGCGCTTTGGTAGTTACCTGCGGAATGGCAGACACACCCTTCATGTCCAAGGCATCGGTAAACACCAGCCCTTTAAAGCCGAGTTCATCCTTCAACAACCCGGTCACCACATTCCGCGACAAGGAAGAAGGAGTCACCCC
>OHLA01000968.1_pt1 | contig 9649 bp, 8 predicted proteins | sample 1568961 | NCBI WGS metagenome assembly OHLA01 (sample SAMEA3879530, study PRJEB24766) | human gut metagenome | biome: human-associated habitat; feature: feces | place: USA | collected 1985/1987
CTATAACTACCGACTCAACAACACAAATAGTGGACTGACTCATTATAATCTAAAAATGGGAACTAATGCGATGGAGAATATTCGCTACATTGGTGAAACAAGAATCGTTAAGACGAAAAGAACAGAAAATGCTGTTAATTGGCATATCTGGAAAAATTACGGATATGTACTGTTTTTGATTATCGCTACGGATTCTGTTAAAGAAAATCAGGCCTTATATGATGAATGTATACATAATCTGAGAACAAGGCTCTTTGGGGTGCTTGTTCACTCGGAATTGGGACCTAGAACAAAAGCACATATGCTTGTGCAGGGATTGTTTCCTGTGTGGTGGGCAAAAAGAGATTTGCGAAATAATCAAGCAGCATTAGAAAATGATAAAATGGAGTGATAGTTATGGGATTTGGAATTAAAACAAAATTAAAAAAATTGTTCCCTCAGCCGATAAATACGCCAATTATTATAATGCCGTCATCTGGATCAGAACTTAAGGATAAAGTTGTACTAATTTCAGGTGGAACTGGTGGTATTGGTTTAGAAATAGCAAGAAATTTTTTACTATCTGGCGCAAAAGTGATTATAACAGGAACTAATGAGCGAAAATTTGAAAAAATAAAATCTGAAATTTCTAATGATAAGTTGAAATTTATAGTATTGGATTATAAAGAACCATCCTCATTTGAATCAAAACTTGGTGAGATAATTAATATATGGGGGCGTTTAGATATATTTGTAAGTTCAACGGGTGTTCATGTTGATAGAGATGGGCTTGATTTCGTAAATGTCACGCTTGATGAGTATGACACCATTATGAATATTAATTTGAAAGGTACATACTTTATGTGCCAAACAGTAGCAAAGTACATGATTGAAAATAAAATTAAAGGACATATTTTAATAATATCGTCTCAGTCTGCATTGGAACCATCATGGTCACCGTATAGATTATCTAAGTTAGGAATTGATGGCATAACAAAAGGAATGGCACAACGTCTGTTGGAACACGGAATCATTGTGAATGCGATAGGGCCGGGACCGACAAATACATCTATGCAGAAGAACTATAGAGAAGGTAACCTATATACACCATTGAATCCGATAAAAAGATTTACAACACCAGAGGAAATAGCTCAAATAGCAAAGATACTAGTTAGTGATTTGGGAAATACAATAGTTGGTCAAACTATATATATGTCTGGGGGAAGGGGAATCGTGGAAATTAGATGAGTTGAGTCTCTGAATAATAGATTTTTGGATAGAGATGTGCAGCAGGCAACATCTGTGGTTGCCTGAGATGTGAGATAATATGTTACAAAGCGATTTAGAAAGGAATAAAATGGCTAAATACTTTGAAACGGATGGCTTCCGTGGCGAAGCTGGGATTACATTAACAGCAGACCATGCCTATAAGATTGGTCGCTTCTTAGGATGGTATTACAATACCCTGCGTGAGCACAATGGTGATACCGAACCTGCTCGCATCGTGATTGGCAAGGATACTCGCCGCAGCTCCTATATGTTCGAGTACAGCTTGGTTGCTGGTTTGACCGCCTCTGGTGCGGATGCTTATCTACTGCACGTTACCACTACGCCGTCTGTGGCTTACATTGCTCGCGTGGATGACTTTGACTGTGGCATTATGATTTCTGCCAGCCACAATCCGTACTACGATAACGGTATCAAGCTGATCGACTGTTACGGCGAGAAAATGCCAGAAGAAACTCTGCTGCTGGTGGAGGACTACATCGATGGCAAGCTCCATGTATTTGACAAGGACTGGCCGGAGCTGCCCTTTGCCCATCGTGAGCACATCGGCTGCACTGTGGACTATGTGGCAGGCCGTAACCGTTACATGGGCTACCTGATCTCTTTGGGAATTTACTCTTTCAAAGGAGTTAAGGTTGGTCTGGATTGCGCCAACGGTGCAAGCTGGAACATCGCTAAGTCTGTATTCGATGCTCTGGGCGCAGATACCTATGTCATCAACAACAAGCCCAACGGCCTGAACATCAACAACAACGCTGGTTCTACTCACATTGAGGGACTACAGAAGTTTGTTGTAGGAAAGGGCTTGGATGTTGGTTTTGCCTATGACGGCGACGCAGACCGCTGCCTCGCCTGCGACGAGAAGGGTCAGGAGATCGACGGCGACAAGGTCATCGCCCTGCTGGCCATGAACATGAAGGAAAAGGGTCGTCTGGACGGCAATACTGCGGTCGTCACCGTCATGTCCAACCTGGGCTTCATCAAGTTTATGGAGTGCCAGGGGATCCACACCGAGAAGACCGCCGTCGGCGACCGCTATGTTCTTGAGAACATGCGGGAGAACGGCTACGCCATCGGCGGCGAGCAGAGCGGCCACGTCATCCTGCTCCACCACGCTACCACCGGTGACGGTGAGCTGACTGCCGGCAAGCTGCTCAAGCTGCTGGCCGAGAGTGGCAAGAAGATGAGCGAGCTGAACGGCATCTACGCCCAGTACCCTCAGGTGCTGGTGAATGTGGTGGCCAACGCCGCCCAGAAGGCCGCCTACAAGGGTGACAAGGTGCTGGCCGACTTCATCGAGAACGAGCAGCAGAAGCTGATGGACATGGGCCGTGTGCTGGTGCGCGTCTCCGGAACTGAGCCGAAGATCCGCGTCATGGTGGAGGGCCAGGACCTCGAGGCCATCGACCTGTGCGCCAAGCGCATCGTGGATAAAATCAACGAGCGAATCATCGAAGGTTAAGATAGAGATAAAAAGCAGGAAGGAGGACGCATATGCGCCCTGCAGATACATGGAAAGACTACGAGCTGCTGGATGCCACCGACGGCAACCGGCTGGAACGCTGGGGCGAGACGCTGCTTGTCCGGCCTGACCCGCAGGTGGTGTGGAAGACGCCCCAGCAGAGCCCCCTCTGGGCCAAGGCGGACGCCGTTTACCACCGTTCCAATCAGGGCGGCGGCGAGTGGGAGTACCGCCGCCGTCTGCCCGAAAAGTGGAAGATCACCTGTGGCGAAGGGGAGGATAAGCTGACCCTCATCGTCAGCCCCACCGGCTTCAAGCACACCGGCGTCTTCCCGGAGCAGGCCGTCAACTGGGCCTGGTACGCCAAGAAGATCCGCGCCGCAGGCCGGCCCATTAAAGTTTTGAACCTCTTCGGCTACACCGGCGGTGCAACGCTGGCCTGTGCGGCGGCGGGCGCTACCGTCTGCCATGTGGATGCCTCCAAGGGCATCGTGGCGTGGGGTAAGGACAATGCTGCGGCAAGCGGCCTTGCCGACCGGCCCATCCGCTGGCTGGTGGACGACTGTATGAAGTTCGTAGAGCGTGAGATCCGCCGGGGCAACAAATACGACGGCATCATCATGGATCCTCCTTCCTACGGCAGAGGACCCAAGGGCGAGATCTGGAAAATAGAAGATAATATCTGGGATTTCGTAGGACTGACCGCACAGCTTTTATCCGATGATGCGCTGTTCTTCCTGATCAATTCGTACACTACAGGATTGCAGCCCGCCGTGCTGTCCTATATGATGAATTCCACCCTGACGAAAAAGTTCGGCGGTCATGTGGAAGCCGAAGAGATCGGCCTCCCCGTCACCGAGAGTGGGCTGGTACTGCCTTGCGGTGCTTCCGGGCGCTGGCAGCGAAAGTGATCAGACTAGCATCATAAGCCAAATCAAGAAGGAGCCTCTGGTCGAGGCTCCTTCTTGATCACAGCCAAAGTCAGCAACTATCGCCTGATGATTGAATTCCAAATATGGTGCGTTTTTACTCCTCTGTTTCAATCTCCAATCTCTGAAGAATGTCTCTCACAATACCAGCATCCTCAATCAGAGAAATTCCAAAACACTTTTTTCCTGCATCTTTTAAGGAGGCTCCTATATGATAAACATTTTTCTTATCCAAGATTAAAAAGCGATCATGAAATACTTTCGTGTACCGCACTTCCAGTAAAGGATACTGGCTGTTGAAATTATTAACATCTTCTTGAGATAACTTGGTTCTTTTCAATGTATACATCACAACAGTCACATTTTCATTCTTTTTTGTGAGAAGATTCAGCGTTCCTATATCCACATAGCCATCAATTAAAACGATTTCCTTTTCCGCTTTTTGAATCAGGCTAACAATTAGGCTAAAAGCATCATATATCTGTCCATCAAAAAAGACTTTCTGATTTGATTCCTCATGGTCCGATATATATTCAAATATCTGATCCAATTTTTCATCCGTTTGCTTTTGATATTCCAGTTGTTTTAACTCCACATTACTGATACGCTCAAAAAGCAAGGCGTTATTAGCAATAAATCGCCTCATTTCCACGAATGCGCGCATAATACCAATACTTACCTTAATTGCCACTTCGCTATGTAGAACACTAGCCAACATAGAGATTCCCTGTTCTGTAAATACATAAGGAAGAGTCCTACGACCACCATAATTATTTTCGCCCTGCGCAAAACTTGAAATGCCAGTTTGGCATCTCAAGTTCTGATACTCCTCTTTCGTGAGCTGAAAACGAAAATCTTCTGGAAATCTACTAATATTTCTTTTTACTGCTCTATTCAATGCCCCTGTCTCTACTTGGTAAAGAATGGCAAGATCACTATCCAACATGACTTGCTTATCTCTAATAACATAAATCATTTTTTCAATCGACGGTCGAGTGATTTCAACTAAATCATTTGTAATACCATCCGTCTTTTTCGCTTCTGGTTTAATTTCTATCATAAATTCTCCCTATAACATTTACACGATATCCCGATACCGTACCTTGCCATTATGTTTGGAATGCCTTTCCCATAGAATTCCTTCCTGTGTTTGTTATAACCGCAGGATCAGACATTCCATGTTTATGAGATTATAGTAACAAAAGCAGACATACCTATGTCCCATACAAAGTACGTATATCGCGGTCAAAACCCCGCTGTTATTTTAGAATGTTGTAAATTTGGAATAAAAGCATGGACTTTCCGACTCGCTATTCAGAACTTCACAAGATATCTGTAGAAATAGAAAACTTCTATGCTTTGTGCACATTCTAGCATAGAAGTCTTCTGCTGGCAAGGGGTATGCTATTATCAAATATTTGTAATGCAAAACCAGATTTGTCACCTATCTTTCACTTCTGATCACAACACGAATTTTCTTAACACCGGAATCTTCCGAAGCACCCACGCGGTAGCCGTTGCCAGTGCCAGCACTACCAGGCAGAATGCAGCCAGCAGCAAAATCAATACCGCTTGCCCGGCGGCTACAGACTGCACACCGCATTGTTCCAACACCGTAAAGGGTGTGATCTTCACGAATTTATACAACAGGTTCACATACACCGGATGTACCAGGTATACGGCGAAGCTCAAAGCTCCCGCCTCCTGCCAGGGGATCCGGTGTTTTTTAATACTCCCATTCCATCCTGCAGCGAACAGAAGCACTGCAAGCAGTACTGTAAACGGATAATTGTATGCCATCTGAATGGAGAATCCCGCAAGTGTTCTGCTCAGGATCATTCCAAGAGCCAGAACCGCTACTGCAGCTGTCAGCCATACGTTCCTTCCCTTGTCCACACCTACTTCTCTCACCGCGAAGAAATATCCACACAGATAATACAGGAAATACACACCGCCATCCGGCAATACCGGAATACTGTTGACATCCAGTACCTTATTCAGAAACGGTGCCACACTGCTTCCTAAGAAGATCACTGCCATCACTGCCGCAACACCCCACACCGGCAGCACACGCAGCACTTTTTTCAGAAGCGGCGTGATCAGATATAAAAACAAGATCAGATACAGATACCACATATGGGACCAGGTATGTCCCGTCAGAGTCATCTTCAGTGCCTCCGGGATCATCCTGATCCGGAAGGTCCGCTCCGTCACTACCAGCTCGGAAGCTGCATACGGAACGCCGAATAGGAGGATCGCCAGTGCAATCCTCCTGCAATATTTTTTAATCATGACCGGATAAGTCAATGTACGTTCCGGATTCAGGAACAAATATCCCGAGATCAATAAAAATATAGGAACACACCAGGTCACCAGATCCATAACTGACAGCAATAATGACCGGTATTCCGGCACTATCGACGCATCTGTCACATCTGTCGCACCTGTCAGTACATGCATCAGCACCACTGCACAGGTTGCCAGTACCCGGAGCACGTCCAGGAACTGCTTCCTGGGTCCGGATAAGCCGTTTGTCATGTCTCTCCCATCTCCTCCATCAGGCGCATGCCTGCAGTATCTGTCACAGGAAGGGAGAATACTATGCTTTGTGCTTTACTCTCCAGTCCTGCTTTTTCCATTATAGCACGCATGATGGAATTTTTCTGCTCACTTTTTACCACAATGAACAACATTTCTTTTTCCGGCACCAGTGTCACGCCCAGAAACTGCTGTGCATTCTCTGTTCCGGTGCCCTTGGCATGGATGACTGTGCCGCCTGCCGCATGTACTTCTCTCGCTGCATCCATGACCAGATCCGTATATCCATGATTGGCTATCACTACCAGAAGCTCATTCTTCGTCTCTTTCAATGTGGACTCCTCTCCTTTTACGAATTCCTGCCCGCAGGTCAGGTAATTCAATGCTTTCTTGCCACCGACACTGCTCACGGGAATGATAAATGCGATTCCCATTCCTGGGAGATCGATCTGCATTTTCTTACGCAGAGCAGCCTTGATCTGCCGCCAGGCAGCATCTGTGACAAGATGGAACAATACGCTCTTCTCCATGCCGTCCAGTCCAAAATAATCTAAGATCTCATTCGCCGCGGTTCCCATGCCGACGGTAACACTGCCGACCTGTGCGCCTTTTTCTTTATAGCATTCCACGAATTTCCTCGTCAGCTGACGATTGGTGATGGTGACCATCATATATAATTCACTCATGGGCACACCTCCTACAGTTCAATGATGGCATTCTCATCCAAAGCACCAAATGCATCCGCCGCACCAGCAAATACGCCTGCACCGTTCTTCTGCTGCTTTAACTGATATACCATTCCCAATATCTGGATCGTGATCAGCGGTGTCATGGCTACCATTGCTACCACACCGAAAGCATCTGCGACTAAATTGCCGCCCACCGCCACACAGGCACCCTGCGCTAACGGCAGTAAAAAGGTAGCTGTCATGGGACCGCTCGCCACACCGCCGGAGTCGAAGGCGATCGCTGTGAATATCTTCGGTACAAAAAAGGATAGTCCTATCGCCACGCCGTAGCCCGGGATCAAAAACCATAGAATCGGAATCCCCGTCAGCACGCGGATCATCGCCAGTGCTACGGATAAGGATACGCCCACGGACAGAGAAACCCCCATGGATCTGGCAGAGATGGCACCGTCCGTCAGCTCCTCTACCTGATGATTCAGTACATAGACCGCGGGCTCCGCTTTTACGATAAAGTAACCGATCAGTGCTCCCACCGGCACCAGTACCCACCTGTAGGATCTGGCTGCCATGACCTGACCGAGGTAATTACCGGCAGGCATAAAGCCCACATTTGCCCCTGTCAGAAACAGTACCAGACCAATATAAGTATAGATCAGACCGATCAGGATCTTCGCCAGTGTCTTCCCCGACAGCCGCAGGGCAAATATCTGGAACAGACCGAAAAACAATACAATGGGAAGTAATGAGAGTGCGATCTCTTTCACATAATCCGGAATCCCATGAGCAAAAAGCTGCGCCAGTTCCACGGAATCAGCGATCTCCGGGATTGCCACCGGCTGGTAATCCGCATTGGTCGGCTTATAGATCAGCCCCAGCACCATGACCGCCAGGATCGGGCCGATGGAGCACAGTGCTACCAGACCGAAGCTGTCGTCTGCCGCATGATGGTCATTACGGATGGACGCAATACCGACACCAAGTGCCATGATAAAAGGAACGGTCATGGGTCCCGTGGTCACACCTCCGGAATCAAACGCCACTGCCCGAAAGTTCTCCGGTACGAGAAATGCAAGAACGAACACTGCTATGTAGAAAAAAGTTAACAACGGCGGCAGTGCCACACCGATCAGCATACGCAGAAGGGCAATGACCAGGAAGATTCCAACGCCCACTGCCACTGCCAGGATCAGCGTCATGTTCGGCACCGAAGGCACCTGTGTCGCCAGCACCTGCAAGTCAGGCTCGGAAATGGTGATCACCACTCCCAACAGAAAAGATAACACTACGATCAGCAGAATATTTTTACTCTGAGTCATTCTGGCACCCACTTTTTCTCCCATGGGGGTCATGGACATCTCCGCACCCAGGGTGAAAAACATCATACCGGCCATGACCATCACCGCCCCCACCAGAAAGCACAGCAGGATACTGGAGGTAATGGGGGCTATGGTAAAGCTTAATACGATCACGATCCCTACTACCGGCAGGACCGCCTTCAAGGATTCTGCAAATTTTTGCCGGATCTTTGGATTCAATAACTTCAATATTGGTCTTTCCTTTCTTTAGGTTTTCTTTATCTTAACATGAAGCAAAGACCCGATCCTACCGTTTTTCGTGAATTTATAAAATTTTCACGGGTTCTTAACGCAATCTTTATGCAGATAGCTCCCGGTCCTGCCCAGACTGCTTTTTCACAAATTTTAAAGCCCAGACATCCACCGCGATCACAAACAGGAAAAAGAAAACGAAGATCCAGTCCGCATCCAGAGACAATGCGGAATCATAGATACCGTGTTCGATCATCGGCATGAACACGCTGAGCTTCAGGTAGCGTTTCCTGCATTTTTTATCGCCTGCAAGTTCTGCCTCCTTCGCCACACCGAAGAAATATCCCATGATCACGCCATCGATGGCATGGGAAGGCACGGACAACAGGGCTCTGGTCACTGCCGTCCCAATGTCACCGCCCAGACAATACAGAACATTTTCAATAGCTGCAAATCCCAATGCCGAAGTCACGCAGTACACGATGGCATCGAATTTATAATTAAATGCCGGATGCTTCCATGCCGCCCATTTGGCCGCCTGCATCTTGCAAAGTTCCTCGATCAGTGCCACCCCGATAAAATTATCCAGGATCACGTAGCACAGCGTATCTGCATCCATAAATACCAGAAATACTTCATCCAGAATGATTTCCAGTATCATGGCGGGGATCACAGACAATACACCGAACAGGAATATTTTCCACAATATTTTTCCCTGGGATTCTTTTTCTTCCCTACTTTCCATGCTACTTTTCTCCATTCTTTTTGACAGTGCCTTCCCGCATCCTTGCTGTTCTGTCTGTCAACTGTAAAACTGCACCGCATTTTTCAATGCTCCACACACACAACAGTATCTGGGCGTAACCGAAAAACACCGCTGGAGTCCCGATCAGCGTTACCAGCCCCAGTGCCCAGCTTCCCATTCTCTGTACAAAATCCCACGGGAAATACCGCAGAGACATTACAGTGAGCAATGCCGCCGCTCCCAGCCAGATATGATCATTTTTGGTGCATATCTTTTTTCCTTTTACAAAGCTTTGATAGAGCAAAAACAACAGACAGCCAAGCAACAGAATTCCCATTCCGGGGTGTCCGTTCCTATAAAAATAAGTACTGAACAGACCGCCGATACTGTATCCCTGCTCCATGATGCTGGTATATTCCAATCCGCTCTCCGCAAAGGACCCGTCGAACAGCCAGTGTTTCCACGTCATATAG